>ERZ772854.62-NODE-62-length-123734-cov-6.841234_pt1 | contig 123734 bp, 107 predicted proteins | sample MGYA00580844_ERZ772854 | MGnify/ENA primary metagenome ERZ772854 (study PRJEB29015, sample SAMEA2737727) | human gut metagenome | biome: human gut; feature: human-associated habitat; material: faeces | place: China | collected 2012 ...
CCATACGCTCTATCTCACATTTCATATTATATTTTTGAATTCTACAAACTTGAATTTTCTTATGCTCCTGTTCTATTTTACAACCACAGTGTGGACAATATTCTTCACTATTTATAGGTACAACCCTTAATGATTTGCCACAGAATGGACATTGATTTTTGATTACAATTATGATTAACCTATTATAAGTTATGCCACTTCAATTTTTGCAAATATCATCCAATCTGCAATACATGAAATTAAAATAACTATTCCTAAAAATGCAGGTACTCCTGCAAATTGTTCTAAATAATTTGAACGAATTCAATATTATGCTTTTTTCTCCTTAAATGGCTTCAGAAAGATCACCCATCCAAAGATCAGCAGATTCATTACCAGTGCAACAGGAATATCTCCCCAGTGGATTTGCTGATTTTGAAGTACATCCGCAGAGTACGTTCCTGAAAAAACTACCACCATATTATTATTCAGAAAATGAATAATTATCGGAACCCAGATATTCTGGGTTTTCATATAAGTATATGCCATAAAAATCCCCAGTGAAATACAGGTAACAAACTGGCTTGCCAGAGCCGCCAGCCCCATATCCGGCGTAGTGTAATAGAAGAAGTCTATTGGCAGATGCCATACAGCCCACACACAGCCCAAAAGGATTACGCCGCCTTTTAGTCCAAATTTTTTCTGAAGAAGAGGCTGAAGATAATATCTCCATCCATATTCTTCTCCAAAGAATGCCACTACTGACAGGAAAAAGTTTACCAAAACAGTAAAAAATATGATCCAGGTAGTAGGATTTGACATTATTTTGCCAAATTCAGAAAGCTGGCCGCTCAGAGCACAGGCAATCACAAATCTGAGAAGATATAATCCAATAAACAACAGGATCATACGAATAGATATATTCCAATGTTCGCTGTTCAGTCCATAGGATCTGCGCTTTTCTTTACCGGATTGCAGAAGAAGAATCCAGAAAATAACGCTGCCACCTATTATAACGTAATTCATGATCGGTGCCCACTGAGAATATGGCATGCTCATCAGATCTCTATTTTGGGGAGCCAGAACAGAAGCCGCCGTGCAGACAACCAGCACCGCCGTGAGAGCTACAAAGAATATGTAAAAAGCCGTTGGAAGATTTTTATCTCCTTTTTTGGTAATTAAATAAGCCATCATCACACCTGCTGCTGGATACAGCATCTGCGCATTTGGAAAAGCGCTGAGATCAAGACCTTTTCCATAGCTATACCACATCAGAAGTCCCATTACATATGTGATTCCGTATGCTATAATCACATAGATCAATAGCTGTTTTTTCTCTGTTTGCATAAATTTCATAATTTTCTCCTTGCAACTTCAAAGTTATTTACTTCTCTTCATACTTTTTAACGATAACTAAACTATAAGCAGCCATAATTACAATTGTTTCCACCATCACACCAATAACCGACAACAGAACGTATGGTGTATTTTGATCATCTAACAGCGGAATTCCTAATATAACAAAAATGATTCCATAGATTATAAACAATAGTCCGCTCGCACGATTGTAACCTTTCACATCTTTTACTTTTATTGTTTCGGTATTAGCCCAGAATCCAACAGGATTCTTAGAAAACATATCTTTTATTCCTAATCCAATTATAAACACTCCAAAAAGTGACCATATAACAAACCCAATCATATTGTTTCTCCTTACAAACCGCATTAAAACCATAATGAGACACATTCTTGTATTTCCCAAAATCGAGATTTACTAATTCTACAAATTCCGATTGAACAAACTCCTTTTATTTCTGCTAAATCATCTTAAAATGCTCCAATGCCTCCACAATTGATCTCTCCTTATCTTCTGGACACTGCGGCTGCCTGCTATCTTCATTTTTAGGTAAATTAGGACTTGTAACAAGTTCCAAGTCTGTCGCGGCAGTCGTCGAATTGCCCTGCAAGCAGTCCATTCTCCTCGTTGCAACGCACAAATTCTTTCCAACCTCAATTCCGCATTTTCTCTTTACCTGTGAGATATACAGATTGGAAACCTTCATGCCGGCATTATGTTCCGCCACATACTTCTTTATCTCATCATATGTTGCCTTAGTCTCTGCAGATGTTATATCCACATCATCAAGTTAAATTGTGACATTAATGTAATCATCTGGCTTTTGTTTCAATTGGGACAAAAGAACAACAGTCTCCACATGGCTCGTTGGTAAAGCCACGGGGTTATTGAGATTTGCAACAACGGGTAACTGTGTCTGACTACCTCTCAACCTAAACTATAATGGATATATCAATACCGCCAACCGGTGTTGCCATATTCTTATCAAACAATACAAGATTCTTTCCTTGCGGATACACCGTACTTCCATACATTATTCCAGCATATCCTAGTGAAATAAAGTATTGCGCCAATGACTGAAAAGGAGCATATTCTATTGATTTATCTACTCCATCTCCCAAAGGAATAAATATTTGTTGCGACAACACTTTAGAATAAGTAAACACACCCCATTTAGTCATTGCTTCATTAAATGCACTTTTATCAATTGGAACATTCAACCCCGTTGCTTTAGCTATTTTTAAACTTCGTTTATATTGTTTCTGTCCATGTTTTTCAAGTTCATTATTGATATCAGCATATGACAATGCATCAGCTATTGTTAAATCAACTATCTTCTGGCCAAGAACATTGTCTAATAATTGAAAATCACAAAAGCCAAACCGCTCTCCAGCTTTCATTCTACATTCTTTTTTAGCACATTCACTTCTAGTATGTCCATCACCAACAGCCAAATATAACCATTCTACTCCTGCTGGACTAAATCGATTATCCTCATTGATAAACTCTTTTTTAGGTAAAAATCTTTCATAGTCTGGTATTTCTGTTTCCTTTAATCTTGTGCCTCTTCCAAGAGGGATACCGACAATGCTCCCCAAAGTTTTTGTTTGCAATTTAATACCATTATGGTCATGAAACAAATCATTATATGTCTTTAAAAATGGTTCCTCTTTTGCTGCTTCAACATCATTAAAGGAAATTTTCTTTGTAGCTAATGCCTCTCTGTACTCTCCCCAAGTCCGTTTAATTGAGGATTCGCTTTTTTCAATTTCACTAAAATCAAAAAAATGCAATTCTTTTCATCTCCTTAGATTCTCATCTATTTTAAAACAAAGCTTTCTTTTGATCTCATCGCATTACTAAATTCGTCAAACACAACATGCTGTAAAGCAATACCAGCCTCGTCCGCAAACTGACAAATCGCATATAAAGCTTGATCATAATTTTCTCCAGTTTCTAGATTATACTCAAACGTATCTATGAAACGATCAAATATCCGTCTTTGACGCTCTTCACATTTAGCAACATGCTGTTTGAATTCTTCATGATATTCATTCATTTCACGAATAGATTCCTGAAGTATTGCTGTCATCCTATCATTTTCTTCCACATTAAGCTTTGCGTTCTTGATGATTTCACGTGTACACGTAACTACATAACTTGCTGTAGTATATACAACCATTGGAAGAATCGGATTTACAGCAGAACCCATAATAGCTCCGACTGCCTTGGTAAAATATATGGTGGTCGCAGCTTTAGCCGTTGTATCCACTAACTGCTCTTTAAGTTGCTGCTCGTCAATTTCTCCACGTGCATATGAATAAAGTGCCACTCCTCCATCAATAATTCCACCTGCCATAACTGTTGCAGCAACTGAATCACTAAGTAAAACACTTCCAGCTTTTATTCCTTTATATCGAATTGCCGTACTTACAACACCTGTTGCTCCACCCCTTGCTGCTCCTTTTATTGCATCGGCTCCAACATCATGTAATGCCTCGGCCAGTTCTTTTTTATCCTGAAATACTTCAAACATATTTGTAACCCCGGATAATATTCCTGTTGTTACAAAACTAGCCTTGGCCATATTGGCCGCTGTACACTTCATTTCAGCTTTGACTGCTTTTCTTTCAAATGCTTTTGCATACTTTTCAGGCGATTCATATGCCATTTGAACTTCTTCAAAAGTAGTTCCTCCCGAAGAAGCATCACCATAATGCAATTCATCTGTTAAATGTTCGTGAACATCCTTAAAGTCTTCTGCATGTATACTTCCTGATTCAGCTCTACTTTTGGCCAGTTTTTTTGCCTCATCTAACATAGAGCCCTCAGCATTATAATGTTCGTCTTTACGGATAAGTCTGTCCATGCCTTTATATTTGCCCCAGTGTCCCTTCTGTCCACCAGCCTGATCAAATACACTTCTTGCAGCACTATTCTCTACATCTTTATTTGAAGACTTTACAAATTTAGCCTGAACCTCTTTCTGTACCTTGCCGCCTTCTTTGATTAATATATCTGCCGCTGCTCCTTGGTCATAAACATCTGTGACAACTGCACGAGCCGACATCCCCTTCCCTGCTGCATCAGCATTGAATTTTGCGGCCTCAATATACTCAAACAAATTACCTTTCTGCTGATCAAAATGACCGTTCTGAATAATAGGAGTACCCATTTTCCATCTAAATAAATCCATTCCATCAACAGCTGCATTGGCACTATTTTGAGCGTTCACGGATGCCATATTACCAACTAAGTTACCTGTTGTTTTAGATGCGTCTTTCGCCGCTTTCTTAAAAATCGACATATGCACCTCCTACAGTAATGCTGCAATTGCAATTGCTATAACTATCGCTCCAATAAGTCTTACAAGGCACCATGTATAGAGCCTACTAGCAGGAAGACTTCTGAACTTAAAAAATATAGGAAAAGCCACAGCCCCACATAGTATGAATAAGATACCCTTAAGGACACTCGTACTCATTGATAAACATCCCAAAGCTATCAGTATGCCTACCGCAAAGAAATTAACTACAAGTATTTTATTTGCTTCTGGTTTCCATATAATGTCACCAACCTGTGCCTCTTCAGCAACCATCGTATATGTATCTTTTTTTATCTGCTTAAGGCTCTTTGTAGATGCACTCAATGCCTCATTAGCCTCTTTTGACACCTCACCCTTTGAATTAAGAATAGGTGTAGACAATACATGATAATATACCTGTGCCATTAGCCATGAAACATGCAACGTTTTCTGTTCAACAACAGATAAACTGTCAAAATCTATCATTCCATCCACATCTACTGGATGAGCATTTTTTATTCGCTCAAGTTCCTGCAAGAATGGAGCAAACATTCTATTTAACTTCTTAATAAAACTCGAATAGTTATCGGACATTTTTGCAATGCCTTCCATTCCAGCTATCATTATATTCATCTGTGATACAGCTTCTTCTGCTTCTGCATGTATCTTCTTAGCCTCTGCTAGTTTTTCCTTTCCTTTAGCCCCTGCAATAACTGCTGCCACAGCTACAATAGGAGCCACAACTACTCCGGCAAGAATCAGCTTCCCGCCTGCCATTCCTAATCCACCTGCTGCCTTGGCACCTCCACCAAACCAAGCTAATGTAGCATTAGTTTTTGCTGCACCAGAAAGGGCTGCAATAGCTGTTCCTGTTGATGCTGTTCCAAACATCATTGCTCCGCCATAAGAAGCGATACCAACCAATGCACCTGTTCCTAAAGCAGCAAAACCAGCTTTAGCAACTTCGCTAGCCGTCATAGATGCATTCTGAATATTCATAAGCATCTGCTTGGGTTCTTCATCAGAACCTATGAATTCCATGTTAGTATCGATTCTTCTATCCATCTCGACATTTTTAAATGTACCAAACGCAGTCACAAAAGTATCCATCCCCTCTGCCCAAGCGTTCACTCTAACTTTTCCTAGATTCTCCAAACGTTTAGTTGTCTGTTTCTTCTGTGACTCAAACTTATTTTTTGCGTTATCATACATTGATTGAGCCTCATTCAATAGGCTCTCTATTTCTTCTTTATGGGTAATCGGTTCTAATAGTCCCACAGCTGCCACCGCCCTCTCATTTGGTGTAATCATTAATCCAAATCAAATGTTTTCTTAATAAGCTTATCTATTACTTGAGCATCAAGACTTCCATCGTCACCATCACATGTAATAATCAAATTTTTACCCTCAATTATTCCATGTTCTGCATAATAAGCTTTCTTATTTTCCCAACGTGCCATATAACCTGGGTCTGTTGGCATGCCAATATGCTCCCAATACCAGAAAATATCATCATCGTCTGGATCATATGCAACGAAGTCTGGTCTAAACTTCTTATCGCCTACGGTAACTTCTGGCTCATAATCATAGTTAATCTTATTGCTTAACAAATGGTCTGCAATAACAACCTCCGACTTAGAACGCACAAGTTCACCACGAGTAGTTCTATGAATAAGACTATCTTCATAGAATTTATTTCCAACCTTTATGATGCTTGGCTTGTTCTCAGAATCATCCGTTCTAAGCATTCCGGCAAATAAATCAGTAAATCGTTGTGCTATATCCGAGTTCTCTGGAGACACGTATTTCATAAGAAGATGTGGATCGTCATTATAAAGCACCACTATCTTTTTCTTCTGTCTGGTAAGTGCTGTATATAACATCTCTCTTGATAAAATCCTACATGGCTCAGCCAGAATAAGAATGACTGTATCAAACTGACTTCCTTGTGATTTATGAACTGTCAGTGCGTATGCAAGTTCCAAATCATTTGTTCCAGTTTCTTCATTAAAATTTGCAAAATTATAGTAATAGCCATATCCCTTCTGTGAAGAAAACTCTACCCGCAATGAATTGTCATCAAATTTTCTGCAAGGCTTAAATTTATAGTCTCCACAACAGATACCAATCTCACCGTTTGCTATATAGTTTCTTGCCCCGTCATTCTTTGGATAAGCAGTTCCTTCCATGTTTCTGATGTTAATAACCTTATCACCATAAACAACACTTTCATGTCCCCACGGACTGGCTATATGCTTCTTATCTGCTCTTGAAAGAAGAAGTTCTTCAGCTCTATACTTTGAATGAATCAAATGATTAATATTTAGCACACCCTGTGGCATATTCTTTACAGGAGCCAATATCTGCCAAGCATCGACTGTCTCTGCACAACCTGCATTAAAGTACGACCAAGGATTACCATATTTATCTCGTACTCCGCCAAATGATTCATCAAAAGAAACTTGATCGGTAATACCATATTCATCTGCCAGAACCTCGAACAGTTTTTCTTCAAGCTCTGTATTCGTATTCCATCGTAAAAACTTTATATTTTTTCCTTCGCTCTTTACAATTTCAGTAACAATATTTCTGTCCAAATCGAAGTCAGTATCTGTAAACAACTTTGCAAATTCTACATCGAGTCGTTGACCGCCTGTTGCCTGTCGACAGTTTTCTACCAGTTCACAATAGCCATTACTAACCTTAGGGAATTTGCTACCAAAATCATGCCTAAGTATTTTAATCAAATCAACAAAAGGTCTTCCTGCACCTATTGGAGGTAATTGATTAGGGTCTCCCACAAAGATGATTCTCTTAGCTCCACCAACTGCCTGCATAAGGCTACCGAACATTTCCTCTGTAATCATTGAAGACTCATCAACGATTACTGTTTCATACTTCTTCGTTACAGTTGCATCAGATAGCTTATATCTCATATCTTTATGGTCAAATCTATCTTCACCATACAGATACTGTGCTATATTTCTCGCATCAAACTGTTTAGCAGCCTCACCGATACTTTCCATCAATCGAACAGTTGCTTTTCCTGTAGGAGCCAAGAGCAGTACTCCACCATCAATAATATCTTGATGGCTACACAAAACAGCAAGAACAGTCGTCTTTCCTGTTCCAGCATCTCCAACGAGAACTGATATTTTTGACTCTGCTAATTCCTTAAGTGCAGCTGTTTTCTCAGTTCTTGCTCTTTCCTCACGAGCATCCCCAGACGTATCTCTAGGCTGCCCCATATTGAACAAATAATCATCCAACAACTGTCTCCAATCTGCCTGAATATCTATTCTATCACCCTTGAGTTTCTTTCTTATTTTTCTCTCAATCTCATGGTCAAACTCTTCATAACGAGTTAGCTTATAATACTTGCTTCCATCTGTCTGTGTTTTGGCAATGATTACATCTGTAATTTCATCCTCAATTACCGCTATATGGTCAGCAGTAACTCCACACTCTGGTTGCAAAGGTATCTCCTGCATTTTGTCAATCAAATGATTAACCGGCAGAATTGTATTCCCCAAATCTGCTGCCTGTTCCAAAGCATATACAGCCAAAGCCCTTACTCGTCTAACATCATTATCGGACTTAAGTGCAGTTGGTGCTTCAAGAGGATATTGCTCTCTTACAGATTCAACCGGAAATACCGCACGGTCTATTCTCTTTACCGAAATAGCCAATTCATCTCTTTTAAGTCTTGTGCATTCATACAAAATGTATGGATTTTTGATAATGTCTGCATCAGAAAACTTAATATCTTCTTTTAATCGCAAATTTTCCTGATATAAAGTTTCCGCCTGTGTAATAGACAAATCAAACCTTGAGAGCAACTTAAATAATGTTTTTCTTTCTTCAGGCATTTTAGCCCACACTTTACTAGTAAACTCGTCAATGCCATCTGCCAAAGTCTTACTTAAATACTTTGCTGGATTCTCAAAAACAGCATCTAATATATCCCAAATATCATCCTCTTCACCAAGCTTGTCATAGACTTCTTTCGCAACAAGAATTCCATGTGGAACCTTAATTGCACACAGCATAGAACCTAGTCCGGGAAATGCACCTCTTTCATCCCATACTTCATTTAGTCTTTCATCTAACCACTGAAGGACATTTGAATAATCTTCATCCAAAATTTCATTAATAATTCTGAAAGACTTTATACATGACAATAATACTTCAATCACTGCATCATAACTAACATGCTCCGTAGCGTAAGAGAATTCTGCAAATGCATCATCTGGAGCAAAAACAAATATCGACTTAACGTCAAATTCCGGATGATCAGCTGCATACTCCATTACCTTTTCATAAGGAATCAAAAAGCCATCTTGATGGTCTTCCCTTATTGAATGACTTATATGAGTTTCCCATAGCATTGAACGTAAAGAACCTGCGTTTGTATGCTTATGCTCTTTTACTTTAGAAATATTCTTTACATGACCAATACCAATAATTACTCTGCCTGCATCTTCGACAAAAGGAACCTGCTTTGCATAAACAAGGCAAAGTGACTTATCAACCACAACATCTTTATAGAAATAGTTAAACACCGCCTCTTGACTTTCACCGAACTGAAGCCAATTCTTTCCTCTTGGCCATTCGCGTTCAGCATCTTCATCTATCTCAAGATTGTATTTCACATTCAAGTCGTGCATCGAGCTTTTTAACAGCCATCCAAAAGGTCTCGCACATAACGAGAACGGAGGATAAACATTTTCTGTAGGTAAAAAATGCTGATACTCTTCATATCCATAATCAACATAAGGATGCTTAACAACAGATACAAACTGTGTTGGAGACATAAATGCTGCTCCTTCACTAAGACACGGTACATCATCTTCATGTCCTGATAAACACTTGCCGCATATACCGACTTCAATATCTTCTTTTTTTCCTTCTAGTATTCCATTCAGTTTTAAACATGCTGTATTACCACATGGGTCCTGACATACTGTACCATCCCATCCATGGTCATGCCATGGAACACGTATTGATAAATGTTGAACCATTATATCACTCTCACTTCCACACCAAATACTGTCTTTTCTATCATTTCATGCGTTGTATCCATTTCTCTTTTCTCAATACGGAACATTTTTCCACCAAATGGAGAAAAGTCATCTCGCATAGGTTGTCCTACCAAGATATCTCTATCAGCAAGGAATAAAACTCCCTTAACCTTTTTTGATTTCAAGAGTCTCCATATTATCTGAAATGCAACTAAGGTTTTTCCTGTTCCTGTTGCAAGTACAACTAGCATTCGCTTATCACCACGAGCAATTGCTGCCAATACTCTGTTAATGGCAATCCACTGATAATAGCGTGGCTCATGGTCTCCTTCGTGATAATAATATGGAACAGAGAGCATAGTTTCTTCTTCATCAGTGAATCCAATCTCTTTTCTATATTTCTTCCATAACTCATCTGGTGAAGGGAAATCATCCAATGCAATATCTGTAGTCTCTTCTCCAGTGATTCTATCATGCATAGTAAAAGAATCACCATTTGAAGCAAACGCAAAAGGAACCTCCATAGCAATAGCATATTTTATAGCCTGTGGAAGTCCACCTAATGGCGAATGATTATTGTCTTTTGCTTCACCAATTGCTATTGGAAAATTGTTACTCATGTCCCCATAGTAAAGCAAATAATCCGCCTTATTAGCCTCACCACTAACTGCTTTCTTTCCATCAATGGTAATACGACCACTTGTAAAATAGTACTCCATACGAATGCTTGTCTTCGACCATTTTTCAAGTATAGCCGGGGTGATATAGTTTAATTTGATTTATTCTTCAGTCATCTGACTTTTATCTATCATTGATTGTCACCCTCCTTTTCTTCCACATACTCCATGATGTCGCCAAAATCAGAATGTAATACATGACATATCCTGCCAAGGACATCAGTGAAACTTCTTCATTCTTTCGAATACGTGTCATTGTATTTGGTGCTATATCAGCCGCCTTTCTAAGTTCAACCATAGTCACATTCTTATCTTCAAGAACCTTATATAATCTGTTATATGATACAGCCATCTCTTAAAACCTCTCACAATAAAACGATACAATTCGTTACATTACAACACTGTAATAATCATATCATCAAAAGCAAAAATTCGCAACATATTGCGACCCATATGCTGCGAATTCAAAACATCATATTATGTAATTACAGAGCCTTTTTGCCTTTTGCCATTTCGAACATAGACCTTCTCATATTATCTCGCCATTCTTTATTTGCGATGCACATTCCACCATAACAATGGTCTCGAAACATGCAAGTTTCACATATAATCTGGTCTATACTTTGCATTAACAACTCATCATCAGATGGGAGTTCATACGACTCTATTTTCTTGATGTTGTCCGGATTTCGAAGTCCAAAATCTATCATCTTACCATTGCTAGTCTTTAGATACCTGTAAACTTCTGCAAAGAAGCTAAAGCAATCTCCAACTTGGCAATCTCCAAACCCTTCCTTCGACATCCATACATGGTCTTCTTTGCCATCAAAGCATTCTCCATCCATAAACATACCGCAAACATATATTCGCTTGAAACAAATATTATCTTTATTGATTTTCTCAACCTGTCCAGCAAATTCTAAAGCTGTTTCAAAATAGCACATTTCAAACCAACCTCGCACATTTTTACCAGACCTCATAAGAATATCGAGATACTCATCATAGGTTAGTTTGTCTCCACCTACTACATCCCCCATAGAATCGGGATCAAAATCAATAGTCCCATACTCTGATTGCACACAGGTTTTTGTGCCATAAAACTCTTTCTTAAGTTTCTGTCACTTTGAATCTTTTTGTTTGTTACTCATTCTTCTACCTCCAAAAATTAGTAAGTGCTACCACTTGGCAGCCTAACATGCTAATCATGGTAGATATAAAATGCTAACATTCTTATCTACTCAACCCACTAATAACACTCTTGTCTACACAACCTATTCCAAGCAATCTCATCAGCAGGCGTTTTACTATTTTTCTACGCTTATCTAAGCCATCACTCTCAGCAAGTCAAAATCTTCCGAAACCCTTTATTTCAAGCCTTTTCGAGCATATCTACAATTTCTATTTCTGTACTTTACTTAACAAACAGACGCTCTCCACATGCACCGTATGAGCGAATTGGTCTACAGGCTGAACACGAGCTATCTCGTAACCATTAGCAGCAAGATATTTCAGGTCGCGTGCAAGTGTTGCCGAATCACAGCTCACGTACACAATCCGCTTAGGATTCATTTTGACAATCGTATCAAGAAGTGTCTCATCGCAGCCCTTTCTAGGCGGGTCAACAACCACAACATCAGGATTAATCCTCATTACAGACTCAAAGGAGGCTGAATCGGACAATCCAGAACTTTCTTTTGAATCAACAGGCTCATTTTCCGCTTTCTTCATATCTTCATCATAAATACGCGGCACAACCTCTTCTGCCTTGCCGACAAAAAATTCAGCATTATTAAGAGAATTGCGGAGTGCGTTATTTTTTGCATCCTCTATCGCCTGTGGAACAATCTCGACACCGTATACCTTTCGTGCCTTTGTTGCCATAAGAAGCGATATTGTTCCTATTCCGCAATACAAATCCCAGACCGTCTCATTTCCCGTAAGTTCTGCATATTCAAGAGCTTTACGATAAAGCTTTTCCGTCTGCACAGGATTGACCTGAAAAAATGAGAGTGGTGAAATTCTGAACATAATCCCGCAGATACTGTCCTCGATATAGGAATTCCCCCATATTACTGAACATTCACTGCCAAGAATAACATTAGTTCTTTCCTTATTAATGTTAATCATAATTGATGACATTCCGCTGATATCTTTTAAACAATCTGCCAGCTTGTCAGCATGCGGAAGCGTTTTACCGTTTATAATAAGACAGACCATAATCTGACCGGTATGTTTTCCTGTTCTTATCAGAATATGACGAATAAGTCCCTTGTGGGACTGCTCATCATAAACGCTTATATTGTTTTCATTGATAAATGTACGGATTTTCTCAAGAATCTGTGCATTTTCAGGTGCACCGATTGCACACTGCGTATAATCTACAATACTGTGTGTTCTTCCTGCGTAAAAACCAATTACAACTTTTCCGTCCTTATTTCTTCCGACCGGATACTGTGCTTTGTTGCGGTAATTAAACGGATTCTCCATTCCTATTACAGGAAGGACTTCACAATCTGTTATTCCACCGATTCTTGCCAGATTGTCACGGACAAGCTTCTGTTTATATTTAAGCTGTGCTGAGTACGACATCTGCTGAATCTGACATCCGCCACACTGCCTTGCAACAGGGCATACAGGTTCTACCCTGTCTTTAGAAGGTGTTATTATCTCCATGAGCCTTGCATATCCGTATGTCTTTTTTGCCTTAATAACTTTGGCTTTTATAATATCACCTATAACCGCATCTTTTACAAAAAGTGTATAACCATCGGCTTTGCCTATTCCCGCACCGTCTGTTCCTATATCTTCTATTTCAATCGTAACCTGATCGTCTTTTTTTAACATAAATTCTCCTATAAGATGAATTCTTATCTACACAATTGTTCTCTTGATATTAGCATCAATCCATCTGTTGTATCCAAGCCAGTCATTTGTATCTTTCGCCTCAAGTGCCTCACGCATTGTCTCCATTTTTGCATCACAGTCATCTGCAAATGCAAGAGCAAGTGCCTCCGCTATTGCCGGTTTTTTTGGCGAACCATACTCTAGTTCACGATGATGTGCAAGTATACAATGACCTATTTCCGCTTTCAATGTTTCAGGAAATCCTTCTATCTGATTCATTTTCTGAGTAACCATCTCGTATCCCATTACAATATGTCCGAGGAAATTCCCCTCATCCGTATAATCATTTTTAGGAAATTCTGCAAGTTCCCTTACCTTACCGCAGTCGTGAAGCATTCCACAGGCAACCAGCAGATCCCTGTTAAGAAAATCATAATTTGATGCAATTTTATCACACATTCTTGTCACACTAAGGCTGTGCTCAAGAAGTCCGCCTGCAAATCCGTGATGAACAGACTTTCCAGCTGCAACTGACTTGAATTTTCTGATAAAGTCCGCATCATCCACAAAAAATGCTTTTAAGAGTGATGAAATATATGTATTTTTAATACTTCCTGCAAACTGAAGAAGCTCTTTATACATATCATCAATATTGAAACGGCTGCTTGGAATATAATCAGATTCAATATATTCACCCTCGTCAGCCTTTCTGATTCTGTCAATCTTTAACTGTAATGCTCCATTGAAACTTGTAACCTGTCCTGTAACCGCAACATAATCAAGTGCATCGAAGTCACTTATTCCGCCTGAATTAGGGTCCCAGATTTTAGAATCAAGCTGACCTGTCTTATCCATAAGCATAACATTTTCATACTCTTTACCCGCTTTTGTTGTCGCAGTCGATTTTGACTTGCAAAGATATACCTCACTTATTCTTTCACCATCTTTTAAAGTCTCAATATAACGCATTTTCTTTTACCTATTCCTTCTTTAAAATATTTACTCATTATTTTCACAAAAATCCACCGGAACATACCGTTATCTCACAGAAAGCACAACGGAAAAATTAAGTTCCCTGTACTCATCGCGTCCGGCTCTTTTGACTGTCAGTGTGATATTCTCACCGTTCACACACCGATATAGTTTCTCACTAAATGACTGAATTGTCAAAACACTATTTCCATTCAAAGCAGTAATAATATCACCGCATTGAAGTCCTGCCTCAAAAGCCGGCGAGTCCATAATCACATCTGTAATATAGACTCCCAGCGGAAGCTTATATCTTTCAGCTGTAACTGATGTCACATTAGTGCTTTTTATTCCAAGATATATAATCTCAGGGCTTGCTGAAAGTGTCTCAATAAGAGGTTTTAAATCAGATAATCCAACCGCCTGAAATTTCATCATATCACCTGATGGTCTTGCAATTCCTACAACATTGCCGCCTTTGTTAAATATATAACAATAGTCGCCATATGATGGAATAATATCAATACTCATCATCTCAAATGTATTATCGACACTGCTCTCATCTGTAATCTGTGTAATATTTCCAAATTTTGTCTGTCCTGTACTTCCATTTATGCGTCCTATTGCAATAACAGGGTCATTTTCCTTCATCTTATACGAATTGCCAAGCACAGCCACCTGTATATCAGCATCTGAATCTGCTTTAATTGAATCTTTCTGTACTGACAACAATGAAACTTTACTGTATGAATCACTGCCGATAAGCTTTGCCTCTCCATATGCACCGCCATTAAATCCTACTTTGACAGCCATATCATAATTATTCAAAACACATGAATCAGCTATTATAATATATGCATTATTTATATCACCTATTATAAGACCTACTGAATCATTCATTCCTGTATTCTGGCTGCCATCATTTTCAAATATCACCATGCACTTTGATGCTTCTTCATTAATCTGTGCCGTCGATTTTATCTCCAGTCTGTCAGTATCTGCCTGATCCTGGCGTACATTGTCAAGACTGCCGTCAACGGAATCATCTATATATTGGTCTTTTTTTAACTCAAGTGAAACAGCTGGCTCATTGTTTCCATTTACCTTTTTATCAAAATATGGATACAATAATACAATTACGGCACATGCAATTACTCCGAATATAACCGCACCGCCAAGAAACTTCAAAAAACTGAACAGCTTTTTATACTTAACTTTAGGATTAATAATTATTCTTTCCGTATATAAAGGAAACTCTTCCTGTGCTTCCTGTGTTTCCTTCTCATCTCTTCCATTATAATCCATACGAAACAAAACTCCGTTCTAAAGTATTTTCCTAACTATGAGAAACACGCTCACAATTCCAAACTTATTTTATTATAATAAATAAATATGAACATTCTATGACATACTTGTAAATTAATATTACCAGAGTACCTGACCCAACAATGCGTATAGCTTTTTTTAGCTGAATGATGTAAAATAACCATATTAAACAGATTTTGAATGGAGAATTTAAATAATGGATTACAAGTCACTTAAAACACTTGAATATCATAAAATTATAGAAAAATTATCATCTTATGCCGGCAGTGAAGCTGCCAGAAAAATGTGTGCTGATTTAAAGCCCATGACTGATATCAACTCAATTAACGACGCACTTACACAGACAAGCGATGCACTCTCCAGAATATATGCAAAAGGCAGTGTATCATTTTCGGGAGTTACTAATATTATTGACAGCATTAAGCGTCTTGAGGTCGGAAGCACGTTAAATACACACGAACTTCTGAATATAAGTGCAGTTCTTACTACTGCCGCAGCTGCAAAATCGCATTACGAGGAAACTAATGATTCACTCACAGATTATTTCAACTCACTTGAACCTCTTACACCACTCAATACACAGATTAAAAACTGTATTATTTCCGAGGAAGAAATAAGCGATGACGCAAGCGGCACTCTGCGTGACATCCGCCGCCAGATGCGTATTTCGGCAGACCGTATTCACACTGAACTTAATAAAATTCTCAATTCACCGTCAACAAGATCGTGTCTGCAGGATTATGTCATAACCATGCGGCAGGGCAGATATTGCCTTCCCGTAAAGGCCGAATACAAATCACAGATTGCCGGAATGATTCATGACCAGTCTGCAACCGGCTCAACAATTTTTATTGAACCGGCAGCTGTCGTTAAGTTAAATAATGACATTCGTGAGCTTGAACTTAAAGAACAGGCCGAAATCGAGCGTATTCTTGCAGCACTCAGTGCTGAAGCATCCGCATATACAGATGAATTGCAATCGGATTACACTATCCTTGTCACACTTGACTTTATATTTGCAAAAGCACAGCTGTCTAAGTTTTACAAATGCAGCTGTCCTATAATGAACACTGATAAATACATTAATATCAAAAAAGGCAGACACCCTCTTATTCCGGCAAAAACTGTCGTTCCAATTGACATTTATCTGGGAAAAGATTTTAACCTGCTTATCGTAACAGGTCCTAACACAGGCGGTAAGACTGTTTCTTTAAAAACAGTCGGACTTCTCACTCTCATGGCACAATCAGGACTTCATATTCCTGCCATGGACCACTCACAGATTGCTGTATTTGATAATATTTTTGCAGATATTGGTGATGAACAAAGTATTGAACAGAGCCTTTCTACATTTTCATCACATATGACTAACACTGTAAGCATTTTAAAGGAAGCTGACGAAAACAGCCTTATACTTTTTGATGAAATTGGTGCCGGTACTGACCCGACAGAAGGTGCAGCACTCGCAATTGCAATTTTATCCGACCTTCACAACAAAGATATAACAACGATGGCTACTACACATTACAGTGAAATAAAGGTATTTGCACTTACAACGGAAGGCGTGGAAAATGCAAGCTGTGAATTCGATGTTGCAACGCTTTCACCTACTTACAGACTTTTAATTGGTGTTCCGGGAAAAAGTAATGCATTTGCAATTTCAAGAAAACTCGGTCTTCCATCTTATATAATTGATGATGCATCAAGCCGTATTGACGCAAACGATATTCACTTTGAAGATCTGCTCACAGACCTTGAAAACAGCCGTATAACAATAGAAAAAGAGCAGGCTGAGATAAAAGAATACAAAGACCAGATACGCAGACTCAAAGCAGAAGCTGCTGCCAAATCAAAGCGTCTCGATGAAAGAACAGATAAGATTATCCGTAAAGCCAATGAAGAAGCTGCAGAAATCCTGCGTGAAGCAAAAGAATATGCCGACGAGACAATAAAGACTATGAACAAACACGGCATGAGCGTAAAAGAGCTTGAAAAGCAAAGAAGTGCTGTCCGTGACAAAATGAATAAAAGGCAGGAAAAACTCGCAGTTAAGACTACTGCACCAAAGTCGCACAAGCCTGTATCTGCCGCAGAATTAAAAGAGGGCATGCATGTACGCGTACTCAGCATGAATGTAATCGGCACAATTCTTTCTGCACCGAATCCAAAAGGTGAAGTAACAGTTGGCGTTGGAAGTCTTACAACCAAGACCAAAATAAACAATCTGGAAATTGTAACAGGATACAAAGACCCTGAAGAAAAGACTACAATAAAAACAGGCGGCTCAAGCCGCATAAAGATGTCAAAATCAGCTTCAATCTCACCGGAAATCAACCTTTTAGGACTTACCGTTGACGAAGCTGTTGCAAAACTTGACAAATATCTTGATGATGCATACATTGCAAAAATCGCACAGGTACGTATTGTCCACGGAAAAGGAACAGGTGCATTAAGAAATGGTGTTGCAAGCTACTTAAAAGGTGTTCCATATGTAAAATCATTCCGTCTTGGCGAAGTCGGTGAAGGTGATGCCGGCGTTACAATCGTAGAATTCAAATAAAAAGCAAATAATAAAGGAGGCTTTAGCATGGCAGTTAAACAAAAAATACTCATTGTTGATGATGATGAAAATATTGCGGAACTTATATCTTTGTATCTTACAAAAGAATGTTTTGAGACAAAGATAGTATATGACGGCGAATCTGCACTGGAACAGGTTAATATATTCAAACCGGATCTGATACTTCTCGATCTTATGCTTCCCGGCATTGACGGTTATCAGGTATGCCGTGAAATCAGAAAAACAAACAATATTCCTATAATCATGCTCTCAGCAAAGGGTGAGACATTCGATAAAGTTCTCGGTCTTGAACTTGGTGCTGACGATTACATGATAAAACCATTTGAGACAAAAGAGCTTGTCGCACGTGTTAAAGCCGTACTCCGACGTTACCAGCAGCCGGCAGCCACATCCGTCCCAGAAAAGCCATCACAGGTTGTTGAATATCCTGACCTTACAATCAATCTTGGCAATTATTCTGTGCTTTATTATGGCAAAAACGTTGAAATGCCTCCAAAAGAACTTGAACTGCTCTACTTTCTCGCCTCATCTCCTAATCAGGTATTTACAAGAGAGCAGCTTCTTGACAATATATGGGGATATGAATATATCGGTGATACAAGAACAGTAGATGTACATATCAAGCGTATCCGTGAAAAAATCAAAGACCATGCACATTGGGCAATAGATACAGTATGGGGCATCGGCTACAAATTTGTTACAAAATAATGGAGTATATCATATGAAATTTAATCTATTAACCAAATATATTCTCATATATGTTTCCGTTGCAATTATAGGTTTTGTAGGTGTAACTGTCATATCATACAAAATAGATTACAATCGTGTATATTCAGAACAGACTGAAAACATGTACCGGCAGGCAGTATCAATAGCTGCCGAATTTGCCCCGGACTACTTCAGCAATGACAAATTGAAGCTCATACAGCTTGAACTTCATACAATAACCGAACTTGACCATTCAAGAATCATGTTTGTTGACATGGATGGCAATGTAATACTTGACACACAATACAACAATATGAATGAAGAAGTTGACGAAAATGGTATCCTGTATACAATCAACAATTTTGATGTAAGTAAGCTTGGTACCAATCACTCAATGAATGGTAACTTCTATGGTGTATTTACAGAAAAAAATGTTTCCGTATTCGCACCTATTACAAATAAATTTGTCATGAAAGGCTATGTCGTTGTCCATATGCCGGAATCTGTTATAACAGACCGTGTGTATACAACATTCAACACTAACTATATAACACTTCTCATAATACTTGTTTTAAACTCAGCTTTTATCATACTGTATATTATACATATACATAATCCTCTGAAAGACATTACCAATGCCATCAAAGAATATGGCCGCGGTAATCTTTCATATAAAGTTGCTGTCGGACATAATGACGAGATTGGACAGCTCTCTGCTTCGCTTAATTACATGGCAACACAGATTAATGAGATGGACCAGTTCCAGCAGAAGTTCCTTTCAAATATTTCACACGACTTCCGCTCACCGCTCACATCAATCAAGGGTTATCTCGAAGCGATTGCTGACGGAACTATTCCACCGGAAATGATTAATAAATATATCAATATTGTGCTGTTTGAAACTGACCGCCTTACAAAACTTACAAGTAATATCCTTACGTTAAACGAACTTGACCCCAAATCAGTTCGCCTCGACATAAGCAGCTTTGATATTAATGCTCTTATAAAACATACAATAGAAACATTTGAGGGAACCTGCAAAAAGAAAAAAATCCAGTTCCAGCTTACTTTTTCCGCAGAAAAAGAACTGGTCAGTGCTGATAAAGTAAAAATCGGACAGGTTATTTACAATCTTGTAGATAATTCTATCAAATTCAGTTCAGAAAACTCAAATATATTTATTTCAGTTAAAGAAAAAGGTGAAAAAGCCTATATTTCAGTAAAAGATTCCGGTGCCGGTATTTCCAAAGAAAATATCGACAGAATCTGGGACAGATTTTACAAGTCAGATTCATCCCGCGGACGTGATAAAAAAGGTTCTGGTCTTGGTCTGTCAATCGTAAAAGAAACACTTCTGGCACATAATGAAAATATTGACGTAATCAGTACAGTCGGCGTCGGAACAGAATTCATATTCTCACTGCCAATTGCAAAATCAGCTGAAAACACTTAAAAACAGTCTGAAACAACAAAAAGCAGTCAAAATCAGCCGTGGTTGTGATAACTAACACACTCCACGGCTGTAATTTTACTCATCATGCCACTCAAGTCGGTGCAGATGACCTTCCTGATTCATATGATCAAAATTATTCTGTCTTAAAGCCTCATACAAAACAATGGCAACGGAATTGGAAAGATTAAGTGAACGGATATCTCCAATCATTGGAATCCTTACACAGGTATCTTCATGATCCACAAGAATTTCCTCAGGAATTCCGGCACTTTCTTTACCAAACATTATATAGCAGTCCGGCTCATAAGAAACCTCGGTATATGTCTTATGTGCTTTTGTTGTAGCCATATAAATCTTAGCTCCCGGATTTCTCTCACAGAAATCATTAAAATCATCATAAACTGTCACATCAAGTTTATCCCAATAATCAAGACCGGCTCTTTTTACCATCTTATCATTGATACTGAATCCCAAAGGCTCTATAAGGTGCAGCCTTGCACCTGCTGCAACGCATGTTCTTCCTATATTTCCTGTATTTGCAGGCATTTCAGGTTCGTGTAATACAATATTAAGCATTTATGTGCCTCTTTTCTATCAGGCCTTGACAGCAACGTCAAGTTCAATTGTTATATCGCCGCCGCTTAAAGGTACACATATATTCTGTGCAAATGACTGTGCAATGGTAAGATTACCACGACAGACCGTAGGCGGTGTAATATCTATAAGTATTCCTTTTGTTGAAAATATTGTCGCAGCATTACCCATAATCATATTACCAAGTTCACTGATTGCACTAATAGACATTTCATCAAGTTTTTCAACCGGCATCCCCATCATCATCTTAGATGCAATTTCAAGTGCCTTTGTATATGAAAGAACAATCATAACCTGACCACGCATCTCTCCCGTAATACCAATCATAATAATAACTGAATCATCCGCAAACGCTGTCTCCTTTACATAAGGTTTGCCAATCTTCATTTCAATCTGACATATATCTTTAATAATCCCCGTTGCCGCCATTAAGAACGGATTAATATAATCAACATTTATTCCAGTCATTGTTTTTTTCTCCTACAAGTTCTTTATAAAATTTTCTATCCTCTCAAGTCCTGCTTTCAGTTTCTCAACAGAATAAGCATACGAAATTCTGACAAAACCCTCACCCGAAGCTCCGAATGCAGTTCCCGGCACAACGGCAAGCTTCTGCTCAAACAACAGTCTGTTAGCAAACTCATCCGATGTCATGCCAAACTTTTTAATTGATGGAAATACGTAAAATGCACCATATGGCTCAAAACATTCTATTCCCATTTCCTTAAATGCATTAAGTAGAAATCTTCTTCTCTGGTCGTATGCCTCAACCATCTTTCCGACTTCATCATCACAGTTACGCATCGCTTCAACCGCAGCAAACTGGCTGTTTGTGGGAGCACACATTATCGCAAACTGATGAAGCTTTATCATCTGCGTCATGATATTTTTCGGTGCACAGGCATACCCAAGTCTCCATCCTGTCATTGCAAATGCTTTTGAAAATCCATTTATGACTACAGTTCTTTCCTTCATTCCCGGAAATGATGCTATAGAGCAATGCCTGCTGCCATATGTAAGCTCTGAATAAATCTCATCAGAAATAACATACAAATCATTGTCAATTATAACAGGTACAAGCTCTGCAAGCTCCTCCTTTGTCATAATAGCACCTGTCGGGTTATTAGGATATGCAAGTATAAGTATCTTAGTCTTATCTGTTATTGATGCTATAAGTTCTTCTTTTGTAAGCTTGAATTCATTCTCGGCTTTTAACTCAATAGCCACCGGCTTTGCATCTGCCATAACCGCACATGGGACATAAGATACATAACATGGCTGCGGAATCAGTACTTCATCTCCCGGATCAACCATGCAACGAAGTGCAACATCTATCGCTTCGCTTCCTCCTACTGTGACCATTATCTCATCTTCGGCACTATAATTCAAATTATATTTTCTTGCAATATAACGGCTTATCTCATCCCTTAACTCTTTTAAACCGGCATTTGACGTATAAAATGTGCGGCCTTTTTCAAGCGAATAAATGCCCTCTTCCCTTACACGATAAGGGGTGTCAAAATCAGGTTCCCCGACACCAAGCGATATTGCATCAGGCATTTCACTTACTATATCGAAAAATTTACGTATTCCAGAAGGCTCAATATCAACAATTTTTTTAGATAAAGCATCTCTCATGGTGTCACCGGCATCCTTTCGTCTTTCTCAGGTTCGCCAAGAACTTTTCCATAATCTTTATATTTTTTCAATACAAAATGTGTTGAAGTGCTTAATACCGAATCAAGCGGTGCAAGCTTATTGGCGACAAACTGTGCTACAGATTTCATTGTCTTTCCCTCAATAATAACCGTAAAATCAAATCCGCCTGACATAAGATATACAGAAGTTATCTCATCATACTGGTATATTCTTTCAGCAATGCTGTCAAATCCAAGCCCTCTCTGTGGCGTAACCTTAACCTCAATAAGTGCCGTAACCTTTTCTTCACTCGTTTTATCCCAGTCAATTATTGTATTATATCCGCATATAATATGCTCTTTTTCCATATCAGCGATTTCATTGGCTACCTCCGGCTCGCTTATCCCCAGCATAACAGCCATATCCTTTATATCTATTCTTGAATTTTTTTCAAGCATATTTAAAATCTTTTCTCTCATATCATAATCCTTTCACTGTACATGCAGTCTCATTCTGCTGTTGTTTCACTCTGCATCTCCTGCAGTCTGTAAATTTCATCCTGTACCGGTTTATCAAGGAAACGAACATCATCAAGATTATTGATTATCTTATCATTGCCATCTGTAACTTTTCCTATAACACATGCGTCAATTCCCTCTTCTGCAAGTGCTTTTATAATACGCTCAGAATCGGATGATGTTATCAAAAGACTTCCACAAGAATTTAATTCATATGGATTAATGTCAAATATTTCACATATCTCTATTATTTCCTGTCTGACAGCTATTGCCCTGAAATCCACCAGAAGTCCTGTTCCTGATGCTTCAGCCATATCCCATAACGCTGCATATACACCACCCTGTGACATATCGTGCAAAGATACAGCACCATTTTCTATCGCTATACAGGCTTCTTTTGCAATTGACAAATCACTTCTATTGCCATATGCACGTTTTACTACATCTTCAACATACTTTTCAAGTATTTTTTCTCTGTTATTATTTATAATATACTGTACTCCACCTATGCCGATACATTTTGTCATTATAATATCGTCTCCCGGCTTCGCCATATTGCTTCCGACAGCATGTGGTTCTTTCACATTTTCTGTAAATCCAACTGCTGTAACCGCTACAACAGCTCTTGTATTTCCTGCCTCAACCTGTGTATGTCCACCTGAAACAACAAGCCCAAGCTGTGCACAATCCGCAGAAATCTTTTGCATTATCTCTTTTAGACGTATCTCACGCATATCCTGTGCAAGATTGACGCAGCACTGGATATACTGCGGTCTTCCACCTCTTGCATAAATATTGTTAGATGCTGTATAGACAGGTTCAAAACCGCTGTCTGATGCAATTACAATACCATTTTCAAGGACTGAAGCATCTGCACCAATTGACGGCTTGACAGCAAGGCTGTTCTTTGCAGGTTTTATATTTTTTAATACAGAACGACTGATAACTGAATTTGTTATTTTTCCTGTTTTCATATTCTCCTCCGGACCGCATTTAATATTCTATATCTAACATATTGAAAAAAAAGGCGATTTAATATATCATTTTATTAATAAATTATTTAACGAAATGAAAGCAGTGCAGAGGCAACCATCGGTACAACCATCGCGACTACAAGAAAAATAATTATAACCGCTGTCAATATTTTCTTATTTTTTTTGTTATTAAAATTAATCATATTTCCTCTTTTCCGCACTGTTTTCCATAGATTGGAGATTCAAATGCATTTAATACTGCCCTATTTTATAATAATACTTATCTTAATGCAAATATATTTTAAAAGAAATAACAACAAAACCGCTAGCTCAAATGAAGATTTTTTCAAGCGTGAAAGTGAAGCCAACCAAAGCCGTAAACGCGATATTTCAAATCTTAATTACATAACAATACCTGATAATCTGCCATTTATAAAAACCGACATTGCCGAAATAAGCAATGCCGAACAGAATATTATGAATCTTAAAGATGAAAAAATCCTGAACCTTACCGGCAAGACTAACACCGATTTAAAACTGGAATATGGTGTTGCCAATCTTTCAGAACTTACAATATATGAAAATAATTTCCATACGCTGTGTCGTGAAATTATTAACCTTGCAAAAGCACTAATTGATAACGGATATGAAAAAGAGGCTGTCAGCTTCCTTGAATTCGGAATCCGCAGCCGCTCAGATTTATCTGCCAATTATGTAATGCTTGCAGAAATCTATTCTAAAAACGGCGAAAATGAAAAAATTAATCACCTTAAAAAATATGCAGAAACTCTTAATACTATAACAAAAGATTACATAATCAAAAAAATCGACGCATACCTTTTATAACAGATTATCTGCCATAGCAATTATTTCCCATAATTAGATATAATATTATCAATAAGCTTTGATGCACGGCTCTTCGTCAGTGCATCAATGTCTTCAACCGGCTCAAGCCCATGCTTTTCGGTAAGTGCTATAAGATATTTTCTTTGTGCCGCAGTAATCGGAGAATCCTTCTTTGCTGAATAGTTAAGTTCTATAAGCTCATCAAATCCTGTATCATCAGGTTTAATTTGATGGAGCTTCTCATACAGTTTCATTGCACTCAATGCATCATCATATGCCCTGTGCGAATTTCCTGCATCAATCCCAAAATATCCACACAGATATTCAAGTGTTTTATGCGGTACTTCGGGAAGAAGCCTTCTTGACAGCTTCAACGTATCAATTCCACTCTTTTTAAAATCAAGTCCCGAATTAACAGCCGCCTTTTTAATAAAACTGTAATCAAATATTACATTATGTCCAAGGATTGGCATATCTTTTGTAAAATCAACTATGTCACTTATTATCTCTGTTATCGCCGGCTTTCCTTCAACCATATCATCTGTAATACCTGTTATCATGGTGATACGTTCGCTGATTCTTATTCCAGGATTAACAAGTGTTGAATAACTGTCAACAATTTCTCCATCGGATATTTTGGCCATTCCTATTTCTATTATCTTATCTTCTGCCGGATTAAGACCTGTCGTCTCAATATCAAGGGCAACAAATGTATTAATCATTGTATATTCCATTTCCAAATATATTACCAAATATTGCAAGATATACTATATCCATCTCGCTCCACTTGCTCATCTGCCTGTTTCTGTTAAATGAAACAATAACATCGTTTTCATCACTGACATTAACTATAATCTGGACAGCCTGGTTAATTCCCATATTAATAAATGCCTTAACCGTATTTTTTGCTCGTCTTTCAAAAAAATTGATATTATCAATAACTTCAATACCATCTTCCGTAAAATCAGCTATATATGCCTTATCGTTAAGATAATCATTATCTTCAGCAATATCTTTGTTACCTATTATAATCTTTCTCTCCCAGGCTTCTCCTGTATGGTGATAAATAAATATGCTGTCTAATGCAAAAGCTCTCTTTATTTTATCAGCTGACTCCATAATGCAGTCTTTTCCATTTTTTCTATAAGCATTAACTATATCATTAACAACCCCGATTTTTTTGTACTTGTAGAACATGTATGCCTCTGAATTAGGCATTCCTTTGCCCTTCACATAATCCTCATGCAAATCCGGGAGATATATTATATATCTGTCCCTGCCTTTCTCTTTTGCAAGATAAAGCATCTTATCTGCTATATTAAAAAGTTCTTCATATGTCTGTCCGTCACATGGATATGTAGATGAACCGATAGAACATGTGACATGCGGCTTATCAGGCTGGTTATTATACATAAATGAGACGTTATTGCGGATTGTACGAAGCACATTTCTTATCTCATCATTGCTCTTGAGCCCTTCAACAACGATAAACATCTCATCTCCGCCAATTCTTCCGGCTACACCCTTTCCTTCAACAGACTCTTTAATAACATCTGCAACATTGCATATTACCTCATCTCCAAACATATGACCAAACTCATCATTAATCGTCTTAAAATTATCGATATCTATAATTGCAATTGTAACAGGACATCCGGGTTTTGACTCAATCAGCCTCTTTGTATATTCCGTAATCGCACGCTTATTAAGAATATCCGTTCCTACATCAAGTGCATCTGAATTAAGATATACATGCTCTTCATCATTGACAGGGCTTATCTTTGACATTGTGGCAATTACATGCTTTTTGCCATTAAAATCTATGATAGTCTTACCTTTGACAAGACACCATTCCATTCCCTGTGAATTCTCAAATATCTTCATCTTAAACTCACGTTCAAATATCTCTGTTCCATTGGCAAAATCATCACAAAAAGAATCAAATATATTGCGTGTAACACCATATACATTGCCATTGGCAAGCATTGTTCTACGCCAATCAGCTAAAGTTCCCCGGTAAAAATCTACCTGCTGGTGGCTCTCCATCATAAAAATTCTCAATCTGTCAGTCGATACGTCATATGAGAACATAAGATACTCCATAAGACTGAAATATTCCATATATGTGTTATCAGCCTTTGTATCTGTATGTTTAAAAAATACTCTTATATCAAAAATCGATATACTGCATATTCTGCTGTTACAAACATTATCCGCAGGTTCAGCTTCATCTATAATATAAACAAACCATCTGTATCTTCCTGTATTATCTACCATTCTAAGTGCCGTAACAAATCCCGATTCACTCTGGACATTCTTTACAGCTGTCTCAAGCTGGTTTATATCACTTGGATGTATAAGTCGTGCAATTTTAGTATTAACGAGATTGTCTCCTAAAAAATCTTTAAGCTCATCATCTACTGACAAAATATTAAACTGTTCATCTATTATAGCTTTACCTTTAAAAAACACGTTATTATCCATTTTACCACCATTTCAAAAATCATTGTTCATTTATAATAATATAATTAATATTGATATACAAGTACCAATTTTTCTCTATATTAATTTAATAAATCTACATTTTTCCGTTTTATTTTTAATAATTTTAAAAGGTAAAAATTTAATCGCAATATTTTTTTTATATAAAAACAAAGACACCCCACAAGAAATGTCTGAAAACACCATTGTAAGCTGCCATTTTAATAAAAACACAATAAATAATCAGTTAAAAATGCCTAGAGCCGGAATCGAACCAGCGACACGAGGATTTTCAGTCCTCTGCTCTACCGACTGAGCTATCTAGGCTCAAATTTTCTATAAAATTATAACATCAAAAAAGCAGAGTGTCAAGTACCACTCTGCTTTCTGCAATATTCCTCATATAAATCCGGTCTGTATTTTTTTGTTCTTTCAATTGACTTTTCAAGTCTCCATTTTTCAACATTTGCATGGTGTCCTGAAAGAAGAACATCCGGAACTTTTTTCCCTTCAAACACTTCCGGTCTTGTATACTGTGGATATTCAAGAAGCCCATTTTCAAAGCTCTCTGTCTCTGCCGATTCTGAATTATGAAGTACGCCCGGAACGAGTCTTGATACTGTATCTATAACAACCATAGCAGGAAGCTCGCCGCCTGTAAGCACATAATCACCTATCGATACATAATCAGTCACGATTCTTTCCAACGCTCTCTCGTCTATGCCCTCATAATGTCCGCATAAAATAACCAGATCGTCTTCTTTGGCAAAATCCTGTGCCATTTTCTGGTTAAATGTATATCCCTGCGGCGTCATATAGACAACTCTGGGCTTTTTTCCTATCTTTTGTACAAGACTGTCATACGCGGCACACACAGGGGCAGCCTGCATGACAAGCCCTGCCCCTCCACCGTATGGATAATCATCAACCTTCATATGTTTATTATTGGCATAGTCCCTTATGTTTACCGCTTCTACACTAAGACAGCCATTTTTAATTGCCCTGCCGGTAATACTTGTATTAAGCCCGTCTATTATCATATCAGGAAACAGTGTCAATACATGAAAATTCATTACTCTCCTCCAGACGCCTCAGCAATTATTTGAATGCCTTGGCAATGTTATTTAAAAGGAATGGATAATATCCGTTATTAAGATTACATCCGTTACCTGTGCAGTCTCCTTTAAGATATCCACTCTCATCCTTATATGAATTAGCAATATCAATATATGTCACATTCATTGAGGCTGCTTTACTCTCAAGCTGTGTATTTATCGTATCAAGCACACTCTGTTCTACACTTGAACGTCCTTCAAATGCATAAGTAACCGGAAGCACTGATACTACATAAATCTTTGCAGATGGACACTTTGACTTAACTGATGATACAACCTCGCTTATATTATCACCGATAGCTTCGCCGCTCATTGTTCCATAGTTCGCATCATTTAAACCAAGCATAATTACGACTTTCTTAGGGTTTGCAGATGCTACAGAATCAATATAGTCAGCAGCTTTACGTGTTGTCATATTATCATCTGATACAACCTGTGAATCTGACAGGTATCCATAATAGGACATACCGCCTGCAATAAAATCACCGAGCACAACTGTGTCTGCATATGAATCCTTAGCTGTAAAATCTTCCTGACCAGCCGTGCCTTCAACTTTATATACATTACCAGAACTGCCCTGTGCAGCCTGTGTTGTCTGAGACTGTGTCTGAGCCGGTGCTGCTGTAGTTGCCTGTGTTGTTGTCTCATTCGTGCTCTCATTACTTGTAACATCAGCCTGCGTTGTCTGCTGTGTCACTGTTGGTTTAGTATCGTTTTTCTTTTTTCCTGAACATCCTTTAAATATAATTGCAAGAACAATAAGGACAATTACAATTACAACTCCTGTAATAAAATAATTGCGGTATTTGTTCCACATTCTCATTTTTCGGTTAAGTTTAATTTCGCTTTTTGTTTCGTCACCTGTATTCTTAGGCATAACAAAATCGCCCCTTTCTTCATTTTCTGTTATAAATTAAATCTGATTATTCAATTTTTTAAGAACAACTGCTGACTTTGCCCTGATACCAATATCAAGCCAGCCGCCACTTAACGTATATCCGAGCCTTGCCGTACTGTAACCATTTTCATATGTCACAAATATCTGCTCAACATCGCTGTTATACGGAAGTCCTGCTTCCCACACAGGAACCTTTGTCCTGCGTTCTTCCGGTGAATTATTGATAATAACTATAACCGCATCATCACGGTTAAATCTTGCATATGAAATCAGATTATATTCTGATAAAAGCTGCTTATACGAACCGCTCATTAATACTTCACACGATTTGTGCATCTTAATGACATCACGGTGGAAATCTATAAGCTCTTTATCTTCCCTGCCCCATGGATAAGTTCTTCTGTTGTCAGGGTCAGTCCAGCCACACACTCCGGCTTCATCTCCATAGTATATTGTCGGTGCTCCCGGCCATGTCATCTGTATAACTACAGCCTCCATAAAGACTGCTTTATCTATATTTTCACCTGCTGCCTCAGGTCCTGCATTTGCAAGCCTTGCAACGCGGTGGTTTGTTCTTGTTAAAAATCTTGAATGATCATGATTTGACAGCTCATTCATTGAAATACTAACAGGCTGTCCACCCATTCTTGACATATTATGATGCATAGCACCAAAAAAATTATCTGCGTTGCCGAGCATATCCTCACGGTACTGGTCACTGTGTTTTTCCATTCCGGTAAGAAACCATGTGACAGGCTCCATAAATGCATCATAATTCATAACCGTGTCCCACTCTCCGCCTGAGAGCCAGTCATATGAATCGCCATAATGCTCCGCCAGAATAACAGCTTGTGGATTGGCATCCTTAACTGACTTTCTGAACTTTTTCCAGAATTCATGGTTATACTCGGGACTATATCCCAAATCTGCCGCCACGTCAAGTCTCCATCCGTCAACATTGTATGGTGCAGACACCCATTTCTTTCCAATGTCCAGAATATATTCTTCAAGTTTCTTTGAACCTTCATAATTAAGCTTAGGAAGTGTATCATGTCCCCACCAGCCGTCATATGAACCATTATCAGGCCACTGGTCACTGTAAAACTTAAAAAAGCTGTGATATGGGCTTTCAAAACGCTCATATGCTCCCAGCTCATACTGGTCGCGGCTTCTGCTGTAAATATGTTCCCTGTCCAGCCATTTATTAAAAGAACCGCAGTGGTTAAATACGCCATCTATAATAACTTTCATCCCACGCTTGTGAATCTCTTCAACAAGCTGTGCAAAATAAATATTGCTTGCCTCCAGATTGCGTCTGTTTGTAACTCTGTCAATATATCTTGTCGCATGAGTATTGTCATGGTCACCCGGTGCAAGAACTTCTCCTTCATCAGAGACTATCATTGCAATATGTGGATCTATATAATCATAATCCTGTATATCATATTTATGATTAGAAGGAGATACAAACAAAGGATTAAAGTAAATAACATCTACTCCGAGATTTTCAAGATAATCCAGCTTATCCCATACGCCTTGCAGATCTCCACCGTAGAATTCCCTGACACCCATAGGTTCAGGATACTTATACCAATCCTTTACTTCATTGACATGCTCTCCTATATAATTATATTCATCATCAAGTACATTGTTTTGTGGTCTTCCATTAGCAAATCTATCCACAAATATCTGGTACATGACAGCACCCTTAGCCCACGACGGAACCTTGTATCCCGGTATTATACGAAAATTATAATACTGGTTAAGCTCCCTTGATGCACCAATCTGATTGTAATAACAGACTGCACCATGTGCTGTCTCAACTTTAAAATAATAAGACAGAATCTTTTCGCTTACTGTAACCGAAGCCTCGTAATAATCAAACAAATTATCCGAGTCCACACGTTCCATGCGGTATTCCCCATTATCAGTACAAAGATATGCCTTATTAACATTATATTTTCCTGTTCTGAGACGAAGAGCTACGCTGTCGCCCGGATCACATTCCGGAGGATTTCTGTAATCCTTTGTTGCATCAGAAAATAAAGCCCTCATTTTTAAAACAGGACGTGCATTACACATATAAAGAAGTTTCTTCTCGTTTTTCTCTAAAGTTTCAGTTGACTTAACAAGTCTCATATTCAAACACTCCTTACTGTGAATGGTTCAATATAATTTTATAACGAAACGCCTTATAAAGCAAGTAAAAAGGACAGCCGGGGTAGGCTGTCCTTTTTGGAGAAGGTATTTCACTTATTATGGGGTGTAGCAAAAAATATAATGTATTGGGGGGTTTTTACATTAATTATAGTATCACATTGCCGCCCATAAGTGTTGCTAAACTTTCACGTAATATATTACGTTTTTTTGTGCATTTTATACAATCTGTCTATTCTACACTCTGTACAACTTAATTCTCTTTATTTTCTTCTTCAAAAAGAGCCTCAAATTCTTCTCTTGAAATCTTTTCTTTCTCAAGGAGAAGTGATGCACTCTTATCAAGAATATCCCTGTTCTCTGAGATAATTGTCTTTGCCCGTGAATAGCACTCATCAATTATATTTTTAACTTCCGCATCTATCTGTCCGGCAATATTTTCACCATATGGTCTTGTATGTGCAAGGTCTCTTCCGATAAAGACCTCGTCATTGTCTGTGTCATAATTAATAAGTCCAAGTTTTGATGAAAATCCGTACTTTGTAACCATATCTCTTGCCGTCTGTGTTGCCTGTCGTATATCCTGTGAAGCACCTGTTGTAATATCATCAAATACAAGTTCCTCAGCAACACGTCCGCCGAGACTTACAATTATATTCTGAAGCATCTTGCCTCTTGTATTAAACATCTCGTCCTTTTCAGGAAGCGGCATTGTATATCCTGCTGCACCCATTCCTGTTGGAATTATTGATACCGAATGAACAGGTCCGACATCAGGAAGTACATGGAATAATATTGCATGTCCTGACTCATGGTATGCTGTAATCTTTTTCTCTTTTTCTGAAATAATCTTGCTTCTCTTTTCAACACCGATACCAACTTTAACAAATGCATAATTGACATCTTCATTTTTGATAAACTTGCGTCCGTGCTTGGCAGCATTGATTGCCGCCTCATTAAGAAGATTTTCAAGGTCTGCACCTGTAAATCCGGCTGTAGTTCTTGAAAGGCTGTCAAGATCAACATCATCACCAAGAGGCTTCTTTGCCGCATGGACATTAAGAATTGCAAGTCTTCCTGCAACATCAGGTCTTCCAACAACTACTTTTCTGTCAAATCTGCCAGGTCTTAAAATAGCTGGATCAAGAATATCAATTCTGTTTGTGGCTGCCATTACAATGATGCCCTGATTTACACCAAATCCATCCATCTCAACAAGCATCTGGTTAAGTGTCTGCTCGCGTTCATCATGGCCGCCGCCCATACCTGTTCCTCGTCTTCTTGCAACAGCATCAATCTCATCTATAAATACAATACAAGGTGCATTCTTTTTAGCTTCTTCAAAAAGATCTCTTACTCTTGAAGCTCCCACGCCGACAAACATTTCTACAAAGTCAGAACCTGATATACTAAAAAACGGTACTCCGGCTTCACCTGCAATTGCCTTTGCAAGAAGTGTTTTACCTGTTCCCGGAGGGCCTGTAAGAATTACACCCTTTGGAATTCTTGCACCGAGCATTGTATATTTCACCGGATTTTTAAGGAAATCTACAATCTCCGCAAGTTCTTCTTTTTCTTCATCAAGACCTGCAACATCATTAAATGTCACATGATTCTGGTCATTGGTCATAAGCTTCGCACGGCTCTTGCCAAAATTCATCATCTTGGCATTGCCTCCGCCTCCACCCTGCCTTGTCATCATTGCAAATAAAAATATTATAACAAACAGACTTATTCCGATAGGAAGCACCGTCGTTATCCACACGCTCTGTCTTGAAACATCTCTCAGATCATAAGAAATATTTTTCTTTGTGAGCATGCTCTGTATATCATTGACATCAGACACATTGAGCATTTTTTGTTCTTTGCTGCCTGAAAATGATACATATAAAACACCTGTTGGAACTTCTGCATTCTGCTTTATTACAACGCTTGTAACGCTTCCGCTGTCAACGTCTTTAACAAATGCATCATACGTATAATCGCTTGTCTGACTGCCAAAGCGTGACATGAGCAGATACAGGACCGCAATAATCACAACCGCAACGGCATATATTCCAAAGCCGCTGGCCTTTCCCTTGTTATTCATATATTCCTCCTACAAATTTATTACTCCGACATATGGGAGATTTCTATAATTCTGGTCATAATCAAGACCATATCCAACAACGAATTTATCAGGAATATTAAACCCGTTATAATCAACTTTAACATCGACTTCTCTTCTTTCCGGCTTATCAAGAAGAGTACATACCTTTAACGACTTAGGATTTCTTTCCTGAAGCATAGGAACAAGTCGTGAAAGAGTATTGCCCGAATCAATGATATCTTCGACAATAATTACATTATCACCTTCAATAGGCTCATCAAGTTCCTTTTTAACTTTCAGCGTTCCACTTGAAACAGTCTGGCTTCCATAACTTGAAACCTGCATAAAATCAAGGATTACAGGCACTGTAATTCTCTTTGCAAGCTCACATGTAAAAAATACGCTTCCCTTGAGAATACATATTAACTTAACTGATTCTCCCTCATAATCTTTGCTTATCTGGGCTGCAAGCTCACGAACTCTCTTCTGTACCTCTTCTTCTGATATCAGAACACTAATATTGTGTTTTTCCATCGCCATTATTCCTCCTGAAAATTTAATGTCATTTCTAAAATATGTTTTGTTGTATCATCAATCAGATACGACTGACAACGCCTGATTCCGGCAGCCCACAAAACTTCCGAATTCTGTGCCACAATAAGCACTTTATCCCTGTTTTGCGGTTCGACTTTTCGGTCTATCAGCTCATTTTTCAATTTTTTTCTACCGCCATCAGATGAAAATATAAAATAATCTCCATTCTGCCTGAAACGAATATGAATCGTATTCTCTATTTTATCATAATCAAAATATTTAGTATAGTCATTCCCACTAAATTTTCCATTAAGATTATTAACCATTTGAAAATTTATACTATTTAAATATACATTTTTTCCGTTCAGATATATATTCTTTCCAACAGGATATTCTTTTTTGACACCACTGTAATCAATCTCATTTTTATTTATTTTAATCAAAAAATCATCTGCAGCTGCATCGCAGCTGTTTTTCCGTTCAAATATAAGTCTGTCATATATTTTTTTCACGCACAAAGACCACGGCATATCATGTACTTTACCAGTATCACCGCACGCTATGCCGTCAACCGCCTCGATATTTACCCGGTATATATTTTTGTGTTTTCCCGAAAGTCTGAATAACACGTTTCTGTATACACGTTCACGTATGCATATATCAAGCTTTAAAAACTCTTCAAGATGTTCAATTACCGCATCTTCTTTTCCATAAACCACATATTCATCAATTGCCTGGCAAGTCTCTTTTTCTATATGCGACTCTATCTTTGCTGCATCCAAAGATGCTGCACACAGCGATTGTGTCACGTTTGGATTAAAAATATCTTTCATAAGAGGAATGAGAATATTTCTCACTTTATTTCTCGTATAATCATCATCAAGATTTGTCGAATCAGTTATAAAACCCTGTCCTTCTTTTTCAAGAAAATCTTCTATATCCTGTCTTGTAACACAAAGAAGCGGCCGGATTATATCGCCATTAACCGGATTCATTCCAACAAGCCCGGCAAGTCCGGTTCCACGCATAAGATGCATAAGCACAGTCTCCGCCTGGTCGTCCATATGATGTGCAACCGCAATTTTTGCATCAGGATAACACTTTGCTTCTTCTCTGAAAATCCTGTATCTTTCCTGCCTTCCCGCTTCTTCCTCACTCATATTGCCATTTTTTGCAATCATAGGTATATTTACATGATATGATTGAAATTCAAGTCCGTTTGCCTGTGCAAATTCTTTGGCAAATTTCTCGTCACGTTCTGCTTCTTCCCCTCTTATTCCATGATTTACATGAACTGTCACAATATTTATACCTAGTCTGTGGATTTCAATTATTCTTTTTAAAACCATAACAAGACATACGGAATCTGCACCGCCTGAAAGTCCTGCCACAATCGTTTTCGTATTATCAGACATTCCTGTCTTTTTCATATAGTCATATACTTTTTCAATCATATCCAGTCCGTTCTTTTGTCACTATAACAAATATAACTTTATATTATACCAGAAATTATATTATTATTTGTCATAAGTGTCAAACAGTCCGAGTACAAGAACTGTCATATCATCAGATGGCTTTCCGCCATTATATTTTAATGATTTACGCATTATCTCTTCTGCCATTGCATCCGGCTTTTTAACAGATATTGTATTTATAATATCTGCGAATATTTTTTCTTTATCAACATTGGGAATATTATCTAACAACCCGTCACTTACCATAATAACATAGTCACCATTATAAAGCTTTTTATTAACACGCTCATAATCAACCTTTTCAAGCACGCCAAGTGGTAGTGTTGTCGATTTTATAACTTCCACTGATGAATCACGCTTTATAAATGTAGCCGCCGCCCCCATTTTAATACACGACATTATTCCTGTGTTACAGTCAATCACGCTCATGTCCATAGTTACAGGATTGACACTCTTAGAACCGCCTGCAATATACGCCGCATTTATAAGGTCCAATGCAGCATGTTCATCAAATCCTGCATCTATGCAGTTTTCCATAAGTTCAATAACCATGCGGCTCTCTATAAAAGCCCTCTTCCCGCTTCCCATTCCGTCAGCTATCGCCGCGGTTGTTTTTCCACAATCAAGTCTTGAAATAAGAAAATTATCCCCATTAAATTTACTGCATCCTTTGCCACGGCGTGCAACTCCCGTAAGCATGCGGAATCTGCTCTCCTGTATAAATATAAACTGCTCAAATTGTTCATGAATGGTTGTCCTGTCTGAACCCGGAAGATAATAGCCAAGCCCGAATACTTCGGATATGATTGGCAGAATCTTTTTTACCGAAACACATCCCCTGCCGACAGTCCTTGCCTGCATCACAAGCTCAGCCGCCCCATGATGGTTTCTGATTGTCGATAAATTCTTTATTCTCACACCGGAAAGAAAACATTTTCTGAAAAGTTCCTTTGCAATATCTTTAGGGATTTCTTCTGAATACAGGTGCGTTGTCACACATTCATCCAGCACATCAGCAACAAGAAGGAGCTGTCTTGATATTCCTGGGTCCGCTGTCTTGAACTCTGCCGCATTTTCATATACTTCCCCTAATCTTCTGAATGTCTTAGCCGTCTCTTCAAGCTTGTTAAAAGAATATGTAGTTACATAATCACGAACACTCTCACTCATAATCATACCTCCCTGTCTGTGATTCTTTGCTTTTGTATATTATAACCATATGTTCTGTCATTTTTTGTCATAATGTAGTGATGACAACAAAAAAAGAGGCTGATACGCTGAAAATATTAAGAGGTTTCCCCTCACTGTGCGTATCAGTCTCTTTTATGTATGTATCTGTCAATCATCCGGTTTTATAATAATCTCATCCGGATAAAGAAGTCCAAACTTATTCTTTGCAACTTCTTCTACAAATTTCTTTGTCTTAACGTACTTTTTATATTCTTCAAGTTCTTTCTGCCGCTGCTGCTGCTCATTTATCTGCTGTGTAAGGGATTCACTCTGTTCCTCGTAAATCCTGTTTTTCTTTTCCAGCGTCCTTTTTCCATTCCACATGGCAACACCAAGCAGAAGTACAAGTATCACGGCTGTTATCATTCCGGCAACACTTGAACGTTTCTGTCTTTTTAGACGCTGCTGTTTTTCCCATCTGGATTCAAACTGCATTTTTTCCTCTTTTCCCCGGATGCTCTACGGCTTTTGACATGAGCATCCAGCTCATGTACTTTTATTTTAATCAATAAGAACAGTTTTTTCAATGGTTTCAAAATAAATATCAATAATCCGGTCACATATTTCACAAATAATTTTCCAAATGCGTACCTGTAAATCAATGCACCAAATATCTGCGATATTACAATAAAGCCCCTGATAATGCCATTATTTCTTTCATAAAGGCAGGTAAAAACACGTATGCTTACATAAAACCAGAACAGTATATCCTCAACCGCCATTGTATACACATGTTTATGCTTAAACACCCGCCGGAATACACGAATACAGTCATATATAAACGCAAACATCATTCCCATAAATAATGCTGCAAAAAATGTACTTTGTTCCCAGATAATAAGACTGCTCACTTTACCCAATCAGCTTTTTGCCACCCGGCAGGCATGTCTAACGCATAAGCCTGCTAAAGAATGACTCTCCCTTCTTGCCAAAGCTGGAAACTTCCGAATATTCCAATGACTGTATGCTGCCATCTATGTCAAGTTCACCCTTCTCTACAGACAGCCTGTTCACATGAAGATTGTCACCTTTTACAGTTACAACACCGTAATCTGTCTCAAGCAGAATCTTATTTAAATCGAACGAGATAACATCACTTATTCCCGTCATCTCAAGACGTTTACGGTCTTCCATGTTAAGTCTGTGCGAACGCCTCTGTTTTATTTTTTCTTCCATAATACCCGCCTCCCATACATAAAAAATTGTATCTTGTTTAATGTATGTCTTAACAGGCGTTTATATTCGGAAATAATAATGACTTTTAAATATATTCAAACATGTCCGCCGCTTCTTCTTTTTTCACTGTATCTTTTACATCAAGAACACGGACTTTTACACTTCTGTTACCAAATTCAATCTCTATAACATCACCTTCCTTTACATCAACTGATGCCTTGGCAACTTTCCCATTTATTGTAACCCTTCCTGCATCGCATGCATCATTGGCAACTGTCCTTCTTTTGATAAGTCTTGATACTTTTAAATATTTATCTAATCTCATAACCTGTCTCCCTATATTATAACCTGTATCAGTATTTCTGACCTGTATCAGCCTTTTATACACATAAATCTGAAAACAGGAAGCCCACCAGTCTTTCGACACGATGCACTTCCTGTTCAAAAATTACATTTTCACAAATCCTAAATTTAATTATGCATTAACTGCATCTTTTAAAGCCTTACCAGCCTTGAACTTAGGAGCCTTGCAGGCAGCAATCTTAATCTCTGCACCAGTCTGTGGGTTCTTGCCTGTTCTTGCAGCTCTCTCTGATACTTCAAATGTACCAAAGCCAACTAACTGAACTTTTTCACCCTTCTTTAATTCTTCTGCAACAACATCGATAAGAGCCTTTAAAGCCTTCTCGCTGTCCTTCTTTGTTAATTCTGTCTTTTCTGAAATTGCTGCTACTAACTCTGTTTTATTCATTGTAAATCTCTCCTCAACAGGTATATTTTATTGGTCTACCCAATAAAATCATTTATAAACTCTTTTAATCCATTTGTCAATATAAGCCATTTATTTTAGTCATTTTCACAGTTTTCAAGCGGTTTTGAGGCTTTTTAGCCACTAAATCTTGTTAAAAATGCCAATCTTTACTTATATCATTACTCCGGACCTATGTTTACTCTTCTCAATCTTTTCATTCAGTTTTCTGCAAGGTATAGCAAATAAAAGCCCAATCAGAAGCGATATTATCACATAAATACAAAGATATCCAAGATATTTCCAGTAATTAAGCTGGTATGAACCACCTACACATTCTCTCATTGCATTCATCGCATGCGTAAACGGAAGGAATTCATATATTTTCTGATAAACCTTAGGAAGCACCTCTATCGGGAATGTACCACCGGCTCCTGCTACCTGAATAACCATTATAACTACAGCCAGTGCCTCACCGACATTGCCCATTGCAACTGTGAGTGAGTACATAAATATTGTAAATACAAAGCTTGTAACCGATGCAGCAAACCAGAATTTAAATGGGCTTACGCACTGGATTCCTATATAATACAAATCGCCAAGCGTAACAAGAAGTGCCTGTGCCTGACCTATAAGGAAAAATGTTATATATCTTCCGAAATAAGCCTGATATGGCTTAACATCAGGATGCTCTTTCTGTGGTTTTACTCCCACATGTATAATTGCAACAAGAATAAGTCCGCCTACCCATATTGCAAGAACTGTGTAAAACGGAGCCATCGCAGAACCATATGTCGCTATAGGATATATTGCCTCTGTCTCAATCTCGACAGGTGATGCAACAAATGAACCAAAACTGTCCGCATCAAGTCCCAACACTTTCAAAAGCATATCATAGCTTCCGCTATTCTTTATATTATTAAGCTTTTCTATTGTTGAACTTAAATCCGTTTTGAGACTGCCAAGCATCTCTTTCGTATCTTTAAGATTCACACCTGCCGTCGAAATAGATGATGCAAAACTGTCTATATTGCCATCCGCTTTTGAATATATATTGATAACACTATCCATTATCTGTGAAATCTGTCCAAGACCGGCCGCAAGCTGGCTGGAAACACTTGAATCAAGTATATTTCCCTTTGATGCTATCTTCATAAGAGAATCTACTTTCTGCTGCTCAGCGATGATTTTTTTTGACATATCAGGTGAAATCTGTCCCGCTGCATTCATAGCAGACGATGCCGAATCTGTGACACTTATCAATGCCGTAAGTATCGTGTCATATGAATCAAGCTGTGTATTAAGCTGCTGCATTTTTGACAAAAGGATGTCAAGAACTGTCTGGCCTGATGTCATATTTTCCTGATTTGCCGATGTATCAACTCCATCTGCCGCCTTTACAAATGTCTGTGCAATTGTACTTATAAATGTTGAGTTGACCTGCTGCTGAACTGCTGTCTTTGCCTTATCTGTAATCTTTGGTGCAATCGCATTCTTTTTCTGGTTTGTATAATAATCTATCTCAGGATGCGTAACACTGTCTGTAAGAAAACTTACCATTTTCTTTGAAAAATCTTCCGGCATTACAAGTGCCGCATAATAATCGCCAGCGTAAACACCGTCTATAGCATCCTTTGTGCTGTCTGTAAATACCCAGCCAATTGTATTATTAGATTCAAGTGCCTCAATAATAGTATCACCCATATTAAATTGCAGACTATCCATAACAATTCCCTTATCATCAGATGCAACCGCTACTTTTATCCTTGAAGTTGACTCTTCTCCATATGGGTCCCAGTTTGAAAGAATATTAAACCATGCATACAATGACGGCAGTATTATAAGTCCCATCACAACTACAACCGCAACTACGTTTTTACTTATTCTTTTCCAGTCTGAAATAAAAACTTTGTATATATTTTTCATAGTCCAATCCTTTCTTTGAGATTTTCAATATCCTGTCCGATTACTTTCGGTCCGATAATTGCCTCTTTCTTTTTGTGTGATGTCACACCAAGTTCTTTCATACGCTCCTGCAGATTATAATCCATATACTCTACTGCAATAAGATATGTACAAAGTGCAAAAAGTGAAATTATCCAGAATACCAGATATACAATCTTTGAACTGTTCATTGTAAACATAAGCATAAGGAATATCAGAGGAATCACAATCATACATATCATGCCGACCCTGATTCTTTTTTTATTCTTCCTGTGTGATTCCGTATAATATTCCAGCATTTTATTAAATATAAGCTGTTCTTCCTCACCCGATTCCTCATATTCATCTATATAAAAATCATTTGTTACTGCATCTTCTTCAGTTTCACCGCCTATTATATATGAATCCACTTGTTTTTCTGACGCTTTTGTTATTTTATTATCCTGTGTTATATCATGTTGTGCTTTATCATCTTTTTCCTGCATGGCACGTTCGACTTCATTTCGTACCGCACTCTGTATAATATTATAAAGCTGACTGTACAATTCTTCGTCTTTAATGTCTTTACTCAAAGTATGCCTCCATATTAATGTCTGTGTTTGCTATATAAATTATGTATACATCCTTACATCATATCTGTATCATGCATACGTTCATGCATATAATGATTAAGCCTCATAAACGGTTTTCTTATAAATAATCCAAGTGCAAGTGAACCGGCGACAAATATAAGAAGTTCTCCTATGTATATCGCATAATCTGCCGAATACATGCCGCTTATTGTCTCTCTCATAGCATTAATCGCATATGGGAACGGGAAGTAAATATATACTTTCTGGAAAAATACAGGAAGAAGTTCTATCGGATATGTTCCGCTTGAACCGGCTATCTGTATTACTACCATTACTACCGCAAGTGCTTTTCCTATATCACCAAATGACACTGTAAGTGTATATATAAGAAGTGTAAATACAAAACTTACGAAGCATGCTGCCAGCATAAACAATCCTTTATGCAGACACTGTATTTTCAAAAGATACAAATCTCCCAAAACCGTTATTACTGCCTGTACCTGACCAAGCACGAAGAATAGCAGATATCTTCCAAAGAACAGCTCATGGCTTTTAGCCCCTTTTGTCAGTTCATCTTTATCAGGTTGGACTTTGATAAGTGCTGTGAGAAGAAGTCCTCCAACCCACAATGCAAGTGTTGTATAAAATGGTGCAACAGCTGAACCATAATTGGCTGTTTCATAAACCTGATGTGTTGATACTTTAACAGGTGAAGATAAGAATTCTCCATATGTAACAGGGTCCTGTGACAATGCCTTTGCAAGCATTTCAAATTTTTCATCACCATTAAGGCTGTCAAGCTTCTGCGTAAGGGTTGTTATTTTTTCTGTCATCCCTTTTATGATTATTCCTGTCTGGTCAAGCCCTATGTTCATTCCGTCAACAGTTGTCATAAGGCTTCCCATCATTGCAGATAAGCCGCTCATCTGCTGCGACATTTCCGTGAGTGATGTTCCTATTGAACTTATTGTTGTACCTATAACCGCACGCAGCGAATCAACACTCTTCCGGAGTGAATCCTGATATAATTTATCAAGTTCATCAATCTTTGTCTCACACTGTCCAAGAATTATCTTTAAAAGTTCCAATTTTGCATTTGTCATTTCTGCCGAATTGGAAACAAGAACTTTTGCCTGTTCAAGAAGTGCTTTTGTGACATTTTCAAGCTGTGTTATTGAGGCTACTGCTGCATTGATAACTTCATCATCCACAACACCTCCAAGCTGCTGTGAAATCTCCTGAAGCTGTCCTGCAAGCGTGTCATTTTGTGCCATAAGTGCATCAAGCAGATTTTGTGCACTGTTAATTCCTGCTATAATCTCATCGGTACCTGCATTATTCTGTACCGAATCAATCAGTTTATGTATCTGCTCTGACAGTTCCTTTGAAGTCTGTCTTATAAGCGATGACAACTCATCAATCTTCTGTATATACTCATCAGCCGCAGCAGATGTCTGCTCATGTATTTTCTGTGTTGTATCCGAACCATCAAGAAGTGCCTGCTGTACCTGCGGTATCTCATTTTTAACCTGATTAAGCGTACCCTGAAGTGCATTATTACTATTTACAAATGCTGTTATTGTTGTATTGTAACCCGAAAGATTGGAATTTAACTTTTTGAGGCTTTCCGTCACACCTGATAATATGTCTTTATCCTCAGATAAAATCCCATCTGTGCTACCCATTGCTGTCTGGACTACAGTATCAACAAACTGTGTATTAATATTTTCCTGAAGTGTTGATTTTCCGGACTGCGTAATCTTGCTCGCAACTGCATTTTTCTTTTCATTTTCATAATATGTAACTGACGGATGCACAAGTCCATTATCAATAAAATCAAACATATTCTTGCTGAAATCTTCACCAAGAACAATAGCTGCATAATATTTACCGCTCTTAACTCCATCAATTGCCTCATCATATGTTCCAAGTATCTGCCAGCCAAGACCTGTATTCTTTCTTAATGTATCAAGAACCTCTTCGCCCATATTTACATTTTTTCCGTCAGAATTTTTATATCCGGCATCCTGCGATACAACTGCTACTTTAATTGACGACGTATTGGCATACGGATCCCAGTTTGAATATATATTAAACCATGCATAAAGTGATGGAATTATGCACAAACCAACCGCTATAATAAGTGCAAATATATTCCTGGATAAGCCAACTAAATCATGCACAAATATTTTCAATACTCTTTTCATACATTCTCCATTTCAAATATTCTATTCTTTCTTAATAATCTTAATATGTTTCAGATTATACATCACAAAAATTTGTGCCGCAAGACATTGGTCAAAAAAAGCCATGCGGTACGTCGTGTATTCCACAACCGACATACTACACAGCTTCTTCATTTTTTATCTTAAATTTCCGGAAATCTATGATTCCATATGATGTCCAAGAAAATCTGATGCTACCATTACCATCTGTTTTTCCTGCTCACCAAATTGCTTCTTTCCATCTTTTGAAAGCATAATAACTGCACCGAGAACATCTCCATGACAGATTATCGGACTTATAATCTGCGAATTATATTCATTTTCAATTTCATCTGAAATATTGATATAATTTCTTTTATTGTCGTCAGACATGAAATTTTCCCTGTCATGCATAATCTGCTCAAGCTTGTCACTTACCGGCTTTTCTACAAGTTCTTTTTTTACTGTACCGGACATCGCTATTATCTGCTCTCTGTCAGATATACACACAACGTTGCCGGTCGTTCTTGCCAGCGACTCCGAATATTCCTTTGCACATTCCGCAAGTTCACCGAGCGGAGAATATTTTTTGAGAACAATCTCGCCCTCTTTATCCGTAAATATCTCCATAGGATCTGTTTCCCTGATTCTCAATGTCCTTCTTATCTCTTTCGGTATGACAATTCTTCCAAGCTCATCTATACGGCGAACAATCCCTGTTGCTTTCATATAATCCTCCAATCCAATATTTAAACAAGAGTGCATAATCACTCTTTTTTTGCTATATATTAGCTCTGGAGTTAGTATGTGGAAAAAGCCGAAAAATTATTCCTTTTAGTTGTTGAAACCTTGCCTGCATTAGAAAGTGCAGGACATCGATAAAAGCCATTCGATTATTCTTCCTTCTGCATAATTTATCTCCTGTTCTATGCTTCTGACATATTCAGAATAATCAACATGCTGCATCTCTTTTGAATGAAAATTTTGTTTGCAGTAGCTTTCTGGCCTAACCACTGCAAGTCTGGAACGCCAAGTGGAAATAAGCTCTTTACTTTGTGTTTTTTCCGCAATTTCTTCAAAAATTTCCGAAACCCAATAAAATTCTTCATATGTGCAATCTTTTTGAAAGAATTTTATTGTCTTAGCACAATCTTTCGTAAAAATTTCAATAGCTGCTTTCCAATAATCTTCAATCCAATAATCATCTTCATTTTCTGTTATACGGAATTGTGCAGCCTGTTTCATTGTTGTAAATTTCATTTTCTATGCCTCCTTTTAACTACGGAACTCTGGTCTGCATCAGGAAAATTTAATACGTTTTATTTTTACTTTCAATTTAACCACTTCCTTTTTTGTGTTTTTATCTATGCTCTAAGGATTTCGAGTAGATCAAAATAATAAAATGTACGGTTTCTACTCTTATTATCTGTGAACAATATTTTATTATCTATTAATTGTCCAAGATATCTATTAACACTTGTCATCGGTATTCCGGTAACATTTGCAATCTGCTTAGCATTTGTAACAGGATATTGATATAAAGCATTAATAATATCTACCATATTGGACGAACGAGCCATATTGCAAGCAATACTCATATGTCTACTATACAACTCATTTATATCCATAATAATCTGAATATATTTTTCACACTGCTTTGTAACTGTTGCAAGGAAAAACTTAATCCACTCATTCCAATCCATATTTATCCTGATATTGTTTAGCAATGTATAATATTTTATTTTATCTCTTTCCAATGCTTCACTTATAAAAAAACATGGCAATTCTATCTGCTTTTACATAGGAATAAGCATTCTGCCAACTCTTCCATTACCATCCATAAATGGATGTATGGTCTCAAACTGAGCATGCATTATTGCAGTTCTTACAAGCGGTCTATATTTGTCACTTGGATTATTAATATACTCTATAAGATTATTCATCAATATTGGAACATCCTCTGGCTTTGATGGAATAAATGTTATCGCATGCGTCCTATCATTTTTACCAATGTAATTTTGTTCCGTCCTGTACTGTCCTACCACCGATGGTTTTCTTACATTTCCCTGCATTAAAATCTTATGAATATCACAAAAAAACTCATTTGAAAAATCTCTTTTCTTTAAGGCTTCATGCCCATTTACCGTTGCTACATAATAATTACTTACTTCATTAAGATTTTTGTCTTTATCATTAGGAACAACCTGATTTACAAGTACACCATCTAATGTAGCCTGTGTTCCCTCTAATTGAGACGATGCAAGAGCTTCCTTCTGCTGTAAAGTAGGCATAAACCATGAACTGTCCAGTTTACTATCTTTTATTTTTTCTTTATATACTTCCAATTTTGTTGTTGCATCTATCAATTCTTCAAAAAAATATGTCTGATCAATAAAAGTGTTGTCCAATGGCAACAAGCTAGCATTATATGCTTTATCCATAACTTGTCCTCCCTTTGCGTTCTAACTTTTGTACTCTGATTACATCTCTTATAAAACCACAAGCGAAAATATCCACAAAAATATCTCTGTTTTTCTCTTGTAATGGTTTTCATATAGCTACCCGGTTTCAAAATCATAATTTTTTTAATTTTTTGAAACCGAATAAAAAAGAGCGTCTATCCATTTCCAATTAAGAAATAAATAAACGCTCATCGTAAATATCTTATTATATTTCAGCCAACGCATTATTTTGAATATGTGACTTTTTCGCCGTTCTCATCGTAATCAAACAATCCATCATTTTTTTCTTCCAATGCTTTTATCAAATGATAAATACATTCGTTGTAAGGTGTCGCAATTCCAAGCTCTTTTCCCATTTTCATCAATGCTCCGGAAAACATGTCTATCTCCGTATGGCGTTTTGCATCCAGATCCTGCAATGTAGAATACCTCGCTGTTGGCGGAACTGCACTTCCATGTGACGATGTAGAATCGGCCTTATCAATATCAATTCCTTTTGCTTTTGCAATTGCTTCCAGTTCTGCACGAAGCCCTTTTCTTACAGCATCTATATGAATACTGTCACGGTAACAGCCTACTCCTGCAGATATAACTGCCTGCAAAAGATTATTGCACACGTTAAGTCTGAATTTACTCCACATCTCTTCACGGATATATTCCGTGGCACGATAATGTATACCGCCACTCTCAAAAATTTCACTCACAGCCTTTACTCTGTCACTGTCAAAAGGTGCTTTAAGTTCACCGAAAATAATGCCAATTGTTGTTTCAGGGTCAAAATGATACCCATCATCCTCTTTATGTGATGCAACTTTTATAAGAGAATGTAATATTGGTTTCATGCCTGTTCTTGTAGAAATTATCTCCTCACTGTCAACTCCATTCATAAGGCTCATCACAGTAGTTGTTCCGGATGTATTTTTACCGGCAATAGTATCAATGCTGTCAAGTGCTCCGTCAAGTGCTCCATATTTTAGAGCCACAATAAGCAAATCAACGCCTTTTGCCTCATCAGGTGTCCATACTTTTGGATGATAAACCTGCCCGTTAATTCCAATTCCGTCACGCTCAAGTCTTTCCTTACGGCTTCCCTCTGCAACAATTCCAAACTCAATATTTTTAACTTCTGAAAGCCCCCATATAATGTATGCACCAACTGCTCCTGCACCAAGAAGTGCCACAGATTTAATCTTCACTTTCAAACCCCCATAGCTGCCTTTATACGCTATAATTTTTACTTACATATTCCTTAATTGCCTCGCTGTCCTCAGGCATACGGCATCCGACAATATACTCACCATCATTGTTTGAACATCTGATTACGCAGCCTTCAAGCGGCTTATCACCTATAACTGCAAAATCTTCCACTTCTGCTGTGATGTTTTTATTTTTCATGCTCTCAAATATATTATCATTAACTACAAATGCAAATCCATTTGCACTTATATTAACCATATGTCCATTGTATGAGTCTGCTCTTCCGTCAATTCTTATAACACATTTGTTATCAAATGGCATTCTTGGATATTTTCTTCTGTTATATACCTCAGGATTTGTCTGGATATTAAGCCTGTACTGACCCTTTTCTGCCGGCTTTGAATTGCGTACCGCAATGTCTTTCCAACAGTATAATACATTTTCAACAACAATCTGAAGTCTGCAAAGCTGAGGCTTTCCAACGTCGTCCTGAACTATCCGGACATCTTTATCAAGCGTTACAAATATATCGTTGTTCTTACATTCAACAACTTCACCGGTATATTCTTTTCTTCCGCCTATGTCTGTATTCAAAACAAGCGAAATCTTCATGCCGCTCTTTACATCCTGAACACCCATAAATCCGCCAACACCAAGTTCCTCCATAAGTTCGCCGACAACACTTTCAATATCCAATGCACTTTTAGCACTTACTTCATATTTGCTGAGCATTGTTTTTGTTGTCTGTTCAGCCTCATTAATACTCTGTGTCATAATATGCATAACTTCGCCAACATGATTCATATTTTCGGTAAGCGTTTTATTAGAGGATTCTACTTCTTTGACAGCACTGTCAACAATCTTAATATTTTCACCAAGCGTAGATGCGTCGTTGGTAATATCTGTCACACTCTTATTTACATATGCCATCTTATCAATATTAAGCTGTATTAACTTTACAGTTTCTGTTATTGACTCCATCATCTTCTCTGATGTTTCTTCAAGATGTGAAAGTGCTTCCATAATACTGTTAGATGACTCTTTTGTTCCACTGCTCAGATTTCTTATCTCATCAGCTACAACAGCAAAACCCTTTCCGGCTTCACCTGCTCTTGCTGCCTCAATTGAGGCATTGAGTGCAAGAAGGTTTGTCTGGCTTGAAATGCTTTCAATAGTACCTGTCTCTTCTTTTACACTGTTGAAATCCGCCTTGAAATCTTTAAGTATTTTTTCAACATCTTTTGAGAGAACCGCCATTTTATTGGTTACTTCAACAACTTCTTTTAATTCATTCTCACTTGTATTAGCATGCTCAACAGAAGCCCCGATAAGTGTGACAACTTCATTCATAAGGTCAGCAACATCCTTAACCTGTGTGTCAATAACCTTAGTCATCTCCACTGATGAAATTGTCTTATCATTAAGAATTTCATTATTTGAGGCAAGTGTTTTCATGTCTTTTACAACATTATCCGCACCTTCTTTATTCTCATCCGCAAGTTCTCTTACGACAGTAACACCGTCAACTATGGAATTGCTTGCATCCTTAACCTGTTCAACCGTCTTTACAACTCTTGCAAGATTTGCCTTAATCGAAGCCGTAAGTGCACCATCCGATTCAATAAGATGCTTAATAGAACTGTCAGTACAGAAAAAGCAGCACAGAATCATCGCAAACTGCAATGCACACTCCGCACTTGACACAAAATCCATCATGCCTTTTGCAAAACCGTTATACATATTGCTAGATATAAGAACAAACAAAGTCATCCACATCATAGACTTTATATACTTCGGATCTTTGTAAAGAATCATCATTGAAATCAAAGGCATTACAAACACAAATGTTATCTGACTAAGAGAAGTCCATGTTATAACGGCATAAAACAACAGATATCCTACTCCCAGGAACCACTTATACTTATTGCTGTCATTACCTCTTATAATCAGATATACCGCACCGCTTATATAAAGCAGCCATCCTGTTATTGTAAATGCAAGAAACCTGCTAAGTTCCACATCACCTGACGGAATCTTCACACCATAATAAACTGTTATAATCGCTAATAAAATAAGCCATGTCAATCTGGCTCTCTTGTTTGCTTTAGCCCTGAAAAAGGACTCGTCGTACTCCTGCATACATTATCCTCCTGTTTCTCCGGTAAAATACCCCATTTATTTAATTTCCATGTACAATAAAATTAAAAACCTCCAATATTCTCTCACACAAATATATTCATTATATTAACACATATATTGGATTATGTAAAACAAAAGCACTCTTTTTGCAAGATGTTTTTCAAAAGTCATTTTTGAATTCATAAATCATTCAAGAATTTTTCCATCTGTTGAAATAGTCACAACCTGCCATGGAATAAATTTTCCACTGTTTTTTAAAGCCATTTTTGCTGCATATTCAAGTCCGCCACAGCATGGAACTTCCATTCTCACAACTGTCACACTTGCAATATTGTTATTTGCAATAATCTCTGTCAGTTTTTCACTATAATCAACTGCATCAAGCTTAGGACAGCCTATAAGAGTAATCCTTCCACTCATAAAATCGCTGTGCATATTAGCATAAGCATAAGCCGTGCAATCAGCTGCAATCAGAAGATTTGCATTATTAAAATATGGTGCACGAACAGGAACGAGCTTTATCTGACAAGGCCACTGTCCAAGCTGCGACTGTGATATGCCTGAACTACAACATGCATTTTCACAGTTATCAGATACTTCTTTCTGCTCTTTTTCTTTTTGTGCTTTATTGGCAATAACTGCCTGCTCATCATATGCAGCCGCTTCTCTTTGCACAAATGTTATAGCTCCTGTCGGACATTCAGGCAGACAATCTCCTAGTCCGTCACAGTAATCATCCCGTAAAAGTTTTGCCTTGCCATCGACAAGACCTATCGCACCTTCATGACATGCATTGACACATGCACCACATCCGTTACATTTATCTTCATCAATATGAATAATTTTTCTAATCATGATATATTTCCTTCTTTCTTGTTTTTGTGAATTAAGCATACTATAATGGCTATAATAATTACGTTGTTATAACCACATTTGAAAAATAAAAGGAGTTTTTATGCAAATACCATCATTGCCTCTGTTTGCAAATATCAATGAAAACGAATGGAATTATCTTAGAGAACATAATATGTTAAAATTATCATCATATGCAAAAAATAACATAATTTTTCATATGGATGAACTTATAGATGAAATAGGAATAGTTATCTCAGGAATTGTAACAATTGAGAGTATTGACCTGTGGGGAAATAAATCCATTCTCAGCAATATTGCTTGTGGTCACGTTTTTGCAGAAACTTACTGCTTCTGTCGTGAACCACTTCAGGTCGAAGTTATCTCTGCCAGCAATACCGAGATTCTTTTCCTTAATATCAGCAGACTGTTTACACAATCAGATAACAACAACATTGCAAAAACACTCTCACAAAAAATCACAGGTAATATGCTCACCATTTCCATGCACAAAAACCTTATTTTATCAAACCGCATTTTTTGTACATCTCCCAAAACAGTCAGAAGCCGCCTGCTCATTTTTTTATCAAATGAATCAAGAAGAGCCGGCAGATCTGATTTTACAATACATTATGACCGCCAACAGCTCGCCGATTATCTTAATGTTGACCGCACTGCACTCTCCAAAGAACTTAGTAAAATGCGTGACGATGGTCTGATTTCATTTAAGAAAAATCAATTTTCAATAAAATCGCCGCTTCATGAATAGCATCTATTCCATTAACACTTTACTAATATATAATGATATACCAGGCTCAAATCTTGTTCCCTCCATGTACTTTATATCACTAATAATCTTTTCCGGTGTTTCACCCCTCATAACATGCCTGTCTGCATAATCTGCCACCGACAGGATTCTTGCAAGCACCGGTATTTCATTACCTTTAAGTCCTTCCACAAAGCCGGTTCCATCAAAACATTCACGGTGATACTTTACCGCCTGTGCAACATTAATTGTATCTTCAACCTGAAGCGTACTTAAAATCTCATATCCTTTTGTAACATATGTCTGATATACTGTATATTCATCATCCGTAAGGCTGTCTTTACGTATCAGTCTGTCCGGTATTCCCACCATGCCTATCTCATGCAGCAAGCCTGCACTATATGCATATTCGCACATCTTTTCATCAAGCTTCTTCATCTGTGCAATCTGCCTGCAATATCCGGCAACCCTCACACAATGTTCCTTTTCTCCCGAAATCTTTGCATCAAGAGCATTAGTCATAGTATCCATAATTCTCATAGACATTGCATGAAGATGTTTATTTTCTTCTTCTATACGGATTTGCAGAATCTGCTTTCTTCTTCTTTTATCAACCCAGTACTTCTGAATAGCATACATAAGACAATATGAAATCAATATAATACACACATAAATATATGGAAACCTCAATGTAACATTATCACCATATATATGTCTTACTGACATCTTCCCATATGTCCTTGAACATATAAGAATGATTACCGAACATATTATATTAATAAAAAAACTATTACGTATTCCAAGTATAAATACCGCCACCGATGAAAAAAACAGTGGAAAAAATACGCTGAAATATCCGATACACGCATGGTAATATACAAAGAATACCGGGATGGCAATTATAATAAAAGCAGCAACATCAACCCACGTCCGGTAATTCTTACGTGAGACTGCAATATTTAACAAAAGCATTAAAATAATAGAAAATAATGCCATAATATAATCCGTGTCCACTCCATATATCAGCCCATTAGGAATACTTACAATCCATATAAAACAGAATACTATCTTCATCCATAATGCAAGACGTTCATCCTCATACCGGCACATTAATATATCAATAAAACCTGTACGTGTGTCTGTAAATTTTGCTTTGGTATCTCCCATATATTACAATATTATCCTGCCTTCCTTTATCAATTCGACAACAACCTGTGCAACATCTGCATCAAACTGTGTACCTGCCCCTTTTTCAAACTCGCTGATTATATAATCTTTATCGCAATGTCTTCTGTAACATCTGTTGGAACTCATAGCATCTAATGAATCCGCAGCACTGATTATCCTTACAATATCCGGAATCTTATCACCTTTAATTCCATACGGATATCCTTTTCCATCAAATCTCTCATGATGATAAGCTGCTCCCATATCAGCCTGTGGAAGAAATTCAAGTCCTGCCAAAATCTCTTTACCCCATATCGTATGCTTCTTCATAAGCTCGTACTCTCCATCTGTCAACCTTGAAGGCTTGTTAAGCACTGCATCAGGAACCGCTATCTTTCCTATATCATGAAGAAGAGCACTCCTGTATATAATATCAATCTCTTCTTTTGTATAAGTCCTGCTCTTCATATTTTGTGCAATAAGTTCCGAATACTGTGCCACCCTCTTTGAATGCTGCTGTGTATACCCATCCTTTTCATCAAGCATACGGCTGATTGCCGTAACAGAATTAATCATCAGGACTTTCGTTCCCGCTACAGCTGACTGAACTTCTTTTTCAAGCTCATGCTCGTCATCAGCCTGCCTCATCTGATAATTCTTGTAGAATATATCCACGGTAATTACAACGAGACAGAATCCCCAGTAAAAAACAGGATAGAAAAAACGGTAATCCCTGCCATAATCATAATTAAATATATTGCCAAGCGGCGTCCAGAACGAAATTGTAATATATAGTCCATATATAACACACACAGGAACACCAAACTTCATTCCCAGTAAAATAAGTGTAATAACAGGAAGCAAAAGATACCATAATAAAGAAAATCCATCATTGGCTCCCATGAATATAATTGGCACAGCAAGAACCAGCAGAATAACTGCCGCAATCCTGCATACTCTGTATACATTCTTAAAATAATCTAATGCCCATACTGCCACCAGCGACACAGCTGCCACAAAAAATGTTGCTGCACCTATAATATACTTGCCGAGTCTTATATTCTCGACATCAATAAGAATCATAACAATTGCAAATACTGCCATAATCTTCTGAAGTGTTGCCGTATCAGCCTTTACGGACTTCTCATAGGCATATACTCGTTTTACTGTATCAAACGCTTCTGATAGTAATTTCATTAAACTTCACCCTGTCATCTTGTAAGTTAAACTTGTAATCCAATTCTATAAGTATTATATCATATGTATATTTTAATGTAAACAATTTATTTGCAGCATATAGTTCGACATTTTTCAGCATTTTATACAAATTTGTTGAAAATATTAGTTAGAACCCTTATAATTATAGTGCATATGATTTATGAATTTATTTTATCTAATAGGAGTATTTTATATGGATTATGATGAAAAATTATTTAAAGCGAAGGCCAATATAAAAGCCCGGAGAATATGGCTTGTATTTGCCCTTCTTCTCACTGCGAACTATGGTTCCGATGTATCTTCCGGTCTTTATCCGGTAAATAATTATATTATTTTTGTTATTTTGTGCTGGATACCTTTCTTTATTGGCGAAATTCTTCTTCGCATAAAAGGTAAAGATACAGATATATATAAGTATAATCTGGTAATCGGATATGGCATTTTTTATACATTTTTATTATGTACTACTGAATCACCAATCGCTTTTACTTACATACTTCCTGTTACAAGCCTTCTTGTTTTATACAAGCAGCGTAAATTCATGGTTTACTGTGGAATAGCCAATACTGCCAGCATAATATTCAGTGCATTCTACAGAGCCATGTTACTTGGATGCACAAGTGCTTCAGATATGAAAAACTACCAGCTTCAGGTATCATGTATCGTTTTGTGCTATATATGTTATGTAATGTCAATCAAACATCTCAACGAATCGGATGGTGCATTGACAGACAGCATTAAGGCTGATTTACAGCGTGTTGTTACAACTGTAGAAAAAGTAAAAACAGCAAGCAATACTATCATGGACGGCATCACTGTTGTACGTGAACTTGCTTCAGAAAACAAACATGGTTCAGATCTCGTACTTGATGGTCTCAACGAACTTACCGACAACAACAAACAGCTCCAGAACCACGCCTCGTCTTCACTTGATATGACTACTGACATTAATTCCCAGGTTGAAAATGTTGCGGGACTCATCAATGAGATGGTATCTCTTACAGCTGAATCAGGTTCCCATGCCCAGACAAGTTCAACCGACCTTGAGAGTCTTGTAAAGACATCAAAAACAATGTCAGAATTATCAAACGATGTTGAAAATATTCTCACTGAATTTAAGAATGAATTTGAGACCGTTAAAGAAGAAACAAGCACTATTGATAATATTTCAAGCCAGACCAACCTTCTTGCTCTCAACGCTTCAATAGAAGCCGCAAGAGCAGGTGAAGCCGGCAAAGGATTTGCCGTCGTCGCTGAACAGATTCGTACTCTCAGTACAGAAACCAAGTCATCTTCAGGGCAGATACAGGACGCACTTACACGTCTCTCAGAAATATCTGACAAGATGATGACCTCAATAGAACAGACAATCAAACTTATACAGGTTACTCTTGAAAAAGTTACTCTTACCGGTCAGAATGTTAATAAAATTAACGAAGATTCCGGCAAACTCGGTGAACATATCTCTGTAATCAATACAGCTATGAAAGAAGTTGAATCTTCAAATCATCAGCTTGTCGATAACATGGAAAAAGTATATAACATTGTCGATACAATGACAGGCTTCATCAATGAATCTGATGAAACAAGCAAGCGAATGGTAAGTAAATACGAAGAAAGTGCTTCAAATATCGATAACATTGAAGAAATAATCCAGGGACTTATGTGTGAACTTGGCATCGGCGGTTTCATGGGAATTGACGACATCAAGCCCGGCATGAAACTGAGCCTATTTATTGATTCCGAAAATGGTAACATTAATGAATATCCCGGTGAATTCCTTGAACAGAACAGTAACAGCATAAAGGTACGCCTTGATAATTCAATTAATGTAGCAAAAAATACACCTTGTAAAGTACAGGTAACTGTTGGTAATGTTCTTTACTGCTGGAATAAAGCTACAATTAATCCTACATCAGGATTAACTGCCGGCAGCAGTTCAACTAATACATTAACAATAACGATAACTACACGTCCTAGTATTGTAAACAGACGTAAATATCCTCGTCTTGATATATCTAACAGATGTACTATTACAGTTAAAAAGACTGGTACGACTTACTCCGGAAAGCTTGACAACATCAGTGCTAACGGATTTGCTTTCCTTGCTGATAATTCATTCTTTGCAGACAGCAAGGGCTCTGAAATCTCTGTGCAGATTGAAAACTTCGACCTTCCTGACAACTCCGTTCTTGAAGGTAAAATCATTCGTTCATCAGACAATGACGGCATGTATATCGTAGGCTGCCAGATGCCTGCTGACAATCTGGCAATTAAAGATTACGTTGAAAAACATTTAAAATAAAATCTTGTTTAAAAAGAACAAATCCTGCTTTTACAGGCAGTGATTTGTTCTTTTTTTGTAAAAACTATTACACTTGTTATTTTTCTAACAATTTTATTTCGTTTTTATTATTATGAGAAAATTTTTCACTTCTTTTATAAAATTTTATCCAATTATATTTGACAAGTTAAATATTTATTTATAAAATCAAATTATGCGGGATTTTCACAGTGCGTAGCAGCCCCGCATTATTAAATTCAGATTGGAGAAGAATATGGGAATATTTACAGGTAAAACAGCCATCATTACAGGTGGCGGAAAAGCAAAATCAATCGGATATGGCATCGCTACAGCATATGCCAAAGAAGGTGCAAATCTTGTTCTTACAGGACGTAACGAACAAAAACTTATCGACGCAAAGGAAGAGCTTGAAAAACTCTATGGTGTTAAAGTCCTTGCTGTCCAGGCGGATGTCAACTCAAATCCGGAATCCGAACAATCAGTAAAAAACGGTGTTGCAAAAGCAGTCAAAGAATTCGGAAGAATTGATGTTCTTATTAATAATGCCCAGGCTTCCGCATCAGGTGTGCCTCTTGCAGAACATACGCTTGAACAGTTTAATCTAGCTATATATTCAGGATTATATGCCGCATTTCTTTATATGCGTGAGTGCTATCCTTATCTTAAAGAAACGAAGGGTTCTGTAATCAATTTTGCATCAGGTGCCGGACTTTTCGGCAATGCCGGACAGGCTTCATACGCTGCCGCAAAAGAAGGTATCAGAGGTCTTTCAAGAGTTGCCGCTACTGAATGGGGTAAAGACGGAATTAATGTTAATATCGTATGCCCTCTCGCTTTCACTGCACAGCTTGAAAATTTCAAAGCAGCTTATCCTGAGGCTTACGAAAAGAACTTAAAAGCTGTTCCTGCAGGTCGTTTCGGTGATCCTGAACAGGACATCGGACGCGTATGCGTACATCTTGGTTCACCTGATTTCAAATATATGTCAGGCGAAACTATCACGCTTGAAGGCGGACTCGGTCAGAGACCTTAATAACAGTAACAATAACCGTAATTAATCATAATAATAACCGGTTAAATCGAAAAACACCGTACCACATACTTGTGATACGGTGTTTTTCACATTTCAAATAATTACAAAATACATTTTTGTATTATTTTACTTATCTTCTTTTTTCTTCTTTGAAGAAACTGCAACATATACGATACCTGCAACGGCAATTACCATAACGATAATTAAAGGAACAAGAACTTTCATTACTCTGTCACCTGTATCAGGTGTTGTAATTGATGTGTCACTTCCTGCCGGTATATCTGTTCCGTTATCAGCAGCATTTGTATATTTAAGGAAGTTGCCTAAGTTGATTGAACCATCTTCATTTCTCTGAACTGCTTCAATTCCACCAAGGAGATAATCCTTGAATTCAGCAAGACTTACAAAGTTAGCTGCTGTAAGTTCAACACCATCAGCATTAACAGATTTACCTGTTTCTTTGTCATATAAGAAATTGCTTGATGATTTAATCATATTCATAATATCAGCTTCTGCATCTTTTTCTGTTGATGTAAGAGCTGCAAGTGTTTCCTCATTTTCCCATGAGTTATCTGCAAATGACTTGAAGTTTTCAACTACAAACTGTGCAGTTGCACCTGTATATGTGTGAAGTTCAAGGTTTGAACCTCCGTTGTTGTAACCTGTACAGTTAATGTACTCGCCCATTGGGTCACTGTTGTTTGTGAAACCGTTAGCTGCATTACCAAATGAGTAGCTGTTGTAAATCTTATGATTTACGGCGATACCGCTGCCACCCATCTTGAAGCCGTTACCGTCACCCTTTGTCTTAACGAGCTTGCCATCTTCAATTACATAACCATTAGCATAACATACTGAATCATAGATTTCTACTTCACCGATTGCACCAGTACCGCTCTTTGAGAATAAATCCCAACCATCATCTGCGTTATATGCAGCTACGCAGTACTTAAATACGTTACCAACACCACATGTAAGCTTTGCAGCAAATCCATCGGCATTATTGTCTGACTTATCTCTGTTGTTGTAAGCATTACAGCTTATAATCTGGTTGTATGAAGGCCAGTCTTTCTGTTCTGTAGCACCATCAGTTCTTGAAATTGAAAGACCTGAATTAGTATGTCCTGCAAAATCACAGTTCTTTAATATATTATGATTACCACCGACTCTTACGCCGCCGCCGTTAAGGAATTTAATTCCCTCAACATACCAGTAATCACCAGAAACATCAAATGTATTTCCTGTAGCTTTACCATCATTACCTGCAAAATCAAATACTACATCTTCTGTATTATCAGGGTCAGCCACAAGCATCTTCATATCTTTAGATGTACCATTGTTATATTTATTAATAGCTACAGATGATGAAAGGTTATATGTGCCACCCTTTACATATATAGCCTGACCTGCCTGACAGAATGTAAGAGCTGTCTGAATATCAAGTGGATTCTCGACTGTACCATTACCTGACTTGCTGCCGTCAGCAGAGACATAAAGCGGTGTTTCTACTGCTGCATATATTTTTCTTACTACTGTATTGTTCTGTGTAATAGTATCCTTAGGATTAATATTCTGTGTTGCATCAGGCTCAAACTGAATCTGGAACTTGTTATTGCCTACTGTAAGTTTTGTAGGATATGAATATGTACCAGCTTCAACTACCTGCTGGCTTGCAAGTGTCTTTCCATCCTGCTTTACAGTAAGAAGACCCTTTGTATTAACTGTCACTTTGTATTCATAATCTTCATCTGCTGTCTCTCTTAATGAAGCCTGTGTTACAGTAGGTTTTGTTGCATTTACAGGTGCAAATGTCTGTGGTGCATCAGCCTCTCTTGATGTAATCTTAACATCAATATCATTTGAATTTACTTCAATCTTAGCTCCACGGGATGCCATAAAACCTAAGTACATCTTATTGCCTTCAATCTTTTCAAATGTGTCAGCAGGAAGATACCATGTCTTACTTCCGTCAATTTTGTTTACTGCATTTCCGGCTTCATCTAACATTGTAGCATATACGCCTGTATTATCTTTTTTAAGTGTAAGTGTAAATGTCTTAGGAGCAGCTTCTGTTACTTTCTCAGATTTACCCTTATTTACAAGTGTATAATTTACTTTTCCGCTTGCATCGTCTGCTGAAGCAACGCCGTATCTTCCGAATACATTAAACGCACCATAATATCCGCCGACTGACATTGCATTAGAACAGTAAATTGATGAATCTCCGTCAGGTCCGATAGAATCTCTTACCATAATACCGAAACCTTCCTGATTATCAGTTGATTTCTTTGTTATAAAGTAATCAACTTTTATCTTTGCTTTAATTTCAAAATTATCTTTTGTAGGGTCAAGTACTGTATAATAATATGATATACCATCCTGTCCATCATCGGTACACTTACCTACGCCCTCTTTAGCTTCTACAGTAATTGTCTTTGAACCATCTTCATTGTCCGTTACAGTTGCTTTTTCTGCATTTGCTGTAGACTGTCCGAATGTTACTGCATTCCACTCAAGGTCATTATATTTGTAATCAATCTTATCTCTTACAGCTGCTGTAAATTCTGTAGAAAGTGCTTTGCCATCAACTTCAGCACTTACAACAATCTTATATTCGCCTGCTTCGTCTTTGTTAAATGCTGATGAATCTACCTTAGGTGATTCAACTTTAACTTTTTCTTCGCTGTCATATACAGCATATACCTGAAGACCGTCAGCTGAGAAATCCTCACCCTTTAAATATGTTGTCTTATCAGGAATCTTTGTAACTTCAAGTGACTGAACTGTTCTCTCTATAACTTCAAGCGTATACTCGGCTGTCTTTCCACCATATGTAACTACATATGTATACTTACCTGTCTTTGTTGTATCAAGAGCATCACCCTTTGCCTCAACAGCAAATCCTGCTGACAATACTTTTGATGAACCGTCAGAATATTCTGCTGTTACCAAAACACCGTCTCTGTAAGCATCAACATCATAAACAACATCTTTATAAAATGTTGTTCTGTTTGGACCAGCAAGTTCAATCTTAGTAACCTTTGCATCAGAAACATTTACATCAAATTTATATTCTTTTGTAACATCTCCGTGTGTATGTGCGATTGTTACCTGTGTCTTGCCTGCCTTAGAAAAATCATAAGAAACAGTTGTATCTGCATCACCTGCGGCAATCAGATCCTGTAATTTCTTAGTCACACCACTGTTATATACAACATTTCCTTCAAGACCTGTAAGGTCAATACTCTCATCTAAGAGATAATCTGTCTTGATTGGATTGTAATCAACTTTAATATCTGTAACTACTTCTTTTATTACTTTTACAGGAATTTCAATCTTTGTACCAAAGTAATCAAGCACAATCTTACCGCTATCTGTTATCTCTGAAAAATCAGGTACTTCTATACGGCAGTCTTTTGCTGTGATTGTCTTTTCAACACCACCGAGTGTTACATTTGCCGAAAATCCTGCAAGGTCAATATCATTGTATGTATTTCCCTGGATATACTCCTGTTTTGAAGGCTTAGTAACATCTTTTACAACTACATCTGAATTAGTATCTGTAACTGTAAGTGTTGTATCCTTAAATGTTGCCTTAGCCAATCTTGATGTAAATACACCAACATACATTGCGTCGCCTGTGAATATCTCAGAAGCTTTTCCTTCTTTGTATACAACTCCATCCTTTGAAAGGATTAAGCTGTCACCGATTTTCTGGATTGCAAGGTCATATGTCTTGCCGGTTTCAACTGTAGGCTGTGTTTCTGTAGCCTTACCAAATGCACTAAATGTATCATTTGCTATACGATAACTTGCTGCAAATACATCTGTCTTAGTAACTTCACCTATAAAAGCACTGTTTAATGGGTCAACATCTTTTGAATTTTCATGCTCGCCAACAGCTGCTCTTGCCATAAGACCCATAGCCTGCTGATTTGTAACAGCAAATGAATCTACTGTCATCTTTGTTGTGATAGTAAAATCTTTGCCATTTTCAATTTTGTAATAAAGGAAATCAATTCCTTCATTCTTAGATGCTATCTTACCCTTTTTTCCTGATGATTCAAGTGTAACACTGCCATCTGAATTCTCTTTAATTGTATTATTTGCAACGGCTGTACTGTTACCAAAAACAGACCATGTCCAGCCCTTCCATGTTCCGTCAGCCACTTCTTTGCCGCCCTCAAAAGCTGTTGCGGCGTTTGCTTTCTGAATGAGCATGCTTGTAGGCATAACAGAAAGCACCATGAGTGCTGCAAGAACTAAAGACAATACTTTCTTGCCTTTTTTGAACTTCATAACTCTTTCCTCCTTTTTTATACATTCCCCAAAAAAATGCAATAACGCACTCAATTGTACATGATGCACAACTTTCATGCGTATGACTATTATTTCAAGAAATATTGTGCATAGATTGTACTATATAATCTGATATCAGACCACTCATTTTTTTATTCCAAACCTCTAAAGTACAGTTTTTTTATCCTTTTACAAAAATCTTTTGCAAATTATCTATTTCTTTTTGTTATTTCTATATTAAAAATGCTTCCCGAACACAACAAAAAATGATGCACACGCTTTACCCCTAAGCATGTGCATCATTTTTAATTTTCACGTTCTAAACAAACCCACAATACGTATTTTCAATTTCAAGAATTTAACTTCTCTTTCTTGAACGAGCCTGTGCAAATAATACATACGCTGCACCAAGCATTGCTGCTGCCATTAATGACATCATCATTACAACTGCCATCATACCCATATCACCTGTATTTGGTGATGAACCTTCTGCAGCTGGTTTTTCTGCTTCAGGTGCTGCCGGCTGATTATTATCTGTGTTGCCAGGTGTTACAACTGTTTTAGCTGCATCTTCATATACAATTGCATATGTTGAGAACTTATCAGTCTTGAATGTAATTAAACCTGTCTCTTCATCAAATACACAGTTCTCTTTATCAATAACAGTAACTTCACCATCATGAACTCTTATAATTTTGTATGTTCTTGTCTTAGAATCATCTTTGTTAATAAGTTCTTCCGGTACCTGAACCTTTAATGTTATTTCTGAATTAAATTCAGCCTTAACTGCTGCATTACTGCCAACCTGTTTTTCAATTGTGATATCAAATACTTTTCCAACAACACCATTATTAACAAGTGAAGAAATCTTTGTATCTATAAGCTCCTTATCTCCCGCCTTAACTTCATCTTTTACAACAATATTAAATTTAATATCAGCACCGGCTTTAACAGCTTCTTTTTCTTCATCTGTAAGCTTAACTGATGATGCGATTTCCTTTACAGTATCTGCATCATTTTTAATTGCTGGTGCATCACCCTTAACTTCAACATCTGCGTTTGGCTTATCAGGTGTTGGTTCTGGGGCTGGTGTTGGAGGTGTAAGCTTATCAATAACAGCCTCTTCCATTACATGTCCGCAGACTGTACATTCTTTGTGCTTGCTTCCTGCTTCTTCTGCTGTTGCTTCCTTGTCTACTATCCACTCACCTGCTGTATGTAATGCCTTAATATCAATTTTTGCAGCGTCTTCTGCTGTAAGAATTGTAACGCCTTCTGCTCTTGCTGATGTATCAACTGCTGTTCCATCAGGTGTATGTGTATTATATTCATAATAATGAGCATCTTTTACTTTTGCATTCATATCTTTGTAAGCAACAGGATCAATCATATTTGCAGACTCAACTTCTGTGTTAAGCCATGTAACTGTTCCTGCTCCCCATGCACGTGCAAGAATATTCTTTGACGTAGCTTTGAGACCAGTTGATGATGTTGTAACAATCTTACAATTGTTAAATATATATCCATGCTTACCCTTTGCCTTAGAAGCAACAATGTAACTTGCTACTGCTTCCATATTGCTGTAGCTGTACATGCTTAATGTACATTCGTCAAATACAGGATTACCGTCACCACAGATATAATCAGTAGTTCCCTCAATTACACAGTTTTTAAAATATGAAACTTCCTGTGCATCACCTGTATAAACTGTATCCTGACTGCTAAGGAACTTACAATCCTTATATTCTGTATCGTCAGCCTGGATATAGATAACTGCCGCTCTCTCTTTAGCTGCTTTAGAACGAACATCAATATTTTCTGTTGTTCTGGCCGTACATGCAGGAGCTACATTCTTATCTGCACCATCTGCAAGTTCTTCCTGTGTGAGATATCTGTTAAGAGAATTTTCAAATGTAATATTCTCAGCTTTGAATCCCTTTGCATTTGCAAAAAGATTTACCGTTGAACCCCAATGTCCCGGATTCTGCTCAACTGCTGTCTTATAATATTTATCAACTGCCCATGCTTCATCATAATATGAACCATTTTTTCCATCAGTTGTTTTCTTTGCACTATAATAAGAGAATCCAACGCCATAATACCATGTGATTGTTGAACCACTCTCTTTTGCACTCTTAATTGTTATATTAGGAGTATCTACTATTACCTGCTCTCTGTATAAATCATCAGTAAGGACAACTGTTACTCTCTCATCCTCACTTCTTTCCATTCTTGCAATATACTTAACTGCATCTGCAATCTTTTCAAACTTCTGACCTGCACCTACCTTAACTTCTGCTTCATAAGCAACTGCTGATGTATCTTCAGGTGCATTAAGATATACGTCATTAGACACTGCTGTATTACCAACACTTACATGATCATATGCTGTATATCCTTCACATTCAACAGATGTCTCATATTCACCTGCACGAAGCTTTACACTATATGATTTTCCTGAAACATCAAAAGTATATGTGTAATCAGGAGTATCCATATTCTTAAATGTTATCTTTGTTACATTAGCATTCTTCTTATCAGAAGTAACAAATGAACCTTTAACATCAACAACCGGCTTCTTTGATGCATTAATTGCAACATCTGAATATTTGCCTTCGGCCTTATTAATTTTTTCTGTTACTTCATAATCATCTGCATTTTTAATTACAACTGCATAATCCTTATCAGGAACAATATATTCCTGTGCATATGTATAATTACCATCAGCTGTCTTTGTAAGTGATAATGTTACTGTATCAAGGGATGTATCATCAGGTACTAATTCTACAGCAACATCACCTTTTAATGCAGCATCAGGCACTCCTGTAAATGTACCTGCTACTGTGGCTACCGGTGCTTCAACAGCTTTAAAATTAACTTCTGCTGTCGCTGAATTACCTGTAAGGGTAAATTTATTAGCATCATTTGTATCATCAACTTTAGAGCCTGCCTTTGTAATTACTGCAACATAATTAGTATTACCGGCTATTCTCTTTAATACTGCCGTATACTTTCCTGAAGCATCAATATCAGCAATAACAACTGCTGCTTTATCATTATCAAGATTCTTGAACTTAATGCTCTTAACTCCTCTTTGTACAGCATTTTCAACTGTACCGCTTACTGTGACAGAATTAATCGGATTATATTCATCAATTGTAATAGTCTTTGCTTTAATATCACCATTAGAAACTAATGCAAGATATTTCTTTCCTTCAACTGTTCTGATATAATCGTCAATATCGTCAACTGTAACAGTTGTACCCTTTGATGACATTGCAACATTATATGTAGTATCTTTAGTATTATCACCAAAAATTACAAGTCTGTCCGGCTTATCACCATTACAAGTCATTGTAACAGTGGCCTTTGTTGTATCATCCTTAATCGGAAAATATAATACATTTCCGTTACGGAATCTTAATGTTCCATCATTACTTACTCCTGAACCTGCTGTCTTTCCTAAAATAATTCCATAATTATCCGGAAGAACTGCTCCTACAGTTGTAACATTACTCCACTTTCCTGACTTAGTGAAGTCATACGTAGTTGTTGTCTTTGTAATCTCAGGTTCTGCAGCTTTTACACTTAAAAGCCCTGTCAGACCTGAAGGCATTGCTGTCACCGCAAGCAATGCTGTAAGAACAACAGCCATAACTCTTTTTAATGAATGAAATTTCATTAATAAAGCCCTCGCTTTCCCTTTTTTTACATAGCTTTTACAAAGCTTTTGTAATGACAAGGCTATCATACTTATACCAGGTGTTCTACCTATTTTTAGAGGAAGTTAGTATTGATTACAGTTTTTTTTAGGTTTATAATATAATATATTACAAAGCAACAAAAAAAGCTGTTGTATAATTTGGTCAATTTTAACAAAACAATTAAGAGCACTCTGTGCAATTTTCCAAAGTCAGCACAGAAGCCGCATTTTATATTTATATAATAAAAGGAGGACTTATGGCTTCACCAAACAGATTTGAAATATCAGAACAGACACATGGTGCTAACTTTGCAATGTATAACTTTCATTCCCATTCATGGTATGAAATTTTTTATCTGCAATCCGGACAATGCACATTTTATATACAGGACAAGACATATCTGATGAAAGAAGGCGATATTGCAGTTATTCCTCCTGATATTTTGCACAAAACAGCATACCTTGCAGAAGTAAATAAAAGATTATGCATAGAATTTTCCGCAAACTACATACAGCCTGTTATTTCCATGTTTGGAAATGAAACTCTTGACAGCCGGCTATTTACAGTTCTTCATAATAGTACAGAAAACACGGCTTTTCTTGATTCGCTTATCCTTAATATGATAAATGAATATAAGCAGCGTGATTATATAAGTCCTGCATTTTTAAATGTTTATTTTCAGGAATTTATACTGCGTCTCATGCGTGGAAGTATCCCGCTTGACGGACGCACGATTGATTTTAATAACTCAAGCAATACAATGCAGCTTGCCGTTGATTATATTAATGAAAATTTTCAGAGCCGGCTCACACTCTCAGATATTGCAGAACGTTTTCACCTGAATCCGTCATATTTTTCAAAGAGATTTAAGACGGTAATCGGAACCGGCTTTAAAGAATACATCAATAATCTTCGTATAACAAAATCAGAAAAAATGCTGCTTGAGACTAATAAAAACATTACAGAAATTGCGTTTGAATGTGGATTTGAAAACAGTAATTATTACGGAGATGCATTTAAACAAAAAAATGGTGTTTCACCTACCGAGTACCGGAAACTTAAAGGAAATATCAAATAAAAATATACGATTTTATTCTTGACACATTACTTCTGCAATGATAATATTTTACAAAACATGGTTCATGAATAATCTTTTTTGAACCGAATATAATTAAATATGACTGTTATTTTATTATCAATATCAGGGAGTAGTCCACATCTTAATTAATATAGATGTTGTGCCGTTCGTCATCCCGCTGCTTACAGCCGGTCGGCACACTTATGGTGACAAGACTTTTATTGCATATGTATATATGATGTATAACTATTGTATACATCTATGTATTTGTGCAATAAAAGTCTTTTTTTATACTCTTTTTTGATATGTAATAAAAATGTAACTTGCAGCCATAGCCGCAAAGAAAGGAGTTTTATGAAAACAAAAAATTATTGGTCCCTTGCATCTGCTGATATTATCAGTGAACTTGGCTCAGGTCCGGACGGACTTAGCAGTAATCGTGCCAGACAGCTCCTGCTTGAAAAAGGAGAAAATGTACTTGACGAACAGAAACCCGACAGCATTATAAAAGTGTTTTTCAGCCAGTTTTGTGACCTTTTAATAGTAATACTGCTTATCGCAGCACTTATTTCTATGTTTTCAGGTAATATTGAAAGTACAATTGTAATATTTCTGGTTCTCATAATGAATGCGGTCTTAGGAACAATCCAGCATGTCAAAGCACAGCGTTCACTTGAAAGCCTGAAACAGCTCTCATCACCTTCGGCAAAAGTCATACGTGATGGCAGTGTAATTGAAATTCATTCAAAAGACATAGTTCCCGGCGATATTATAATGCTTGAAGCCGGTGACTTAATCGTTGCCGACTGCCGTATCATAGAAAGTTTTTCCCTGCAGGTAAATGAAAGTGCTCTCACAGGTGAATCTGCCAATGTTGACAAATTTAATGATATCCTCGATAATGACACGCCTCTTGCCGACCGCACAAACATGGTCTATTCTGGCAGTCTGGTAACATACGGAAGAGCCAGAGTAATCGTTACATCAACCGGCATGGATACTGAAATCGGAAATATCGCAGGTCTTATGAATTCAGTTAAAGAAAGAAAAACTCCTCTTCAGGTCAGCCTTGATGATTTCAGCAAAAAACTTGCCATAATGATTATGATTATATGTGGACTGGTATTTGCCTTATGTCTTGTGCGTAAAATGCCTATGCTCGATTCAATGATGTTCGCTGTTGCACTTGCAGTTGCTGCTATTCCTGAAGCATTAAGTTCTATCGTTACAATCGTCCAGGCTATGGGAACACGCAAAATGGCAAAAGAAAATGCAATTATTAAACAATTAAAAGCTGTTGAAAGTCTTGGCTGTGTATCCGTAATATGCTCCGATAAAACAGGCACACTTACACAGAATAAAATGACTGTGCAGAATATCTACATCAACTCCGAAGAAATATCACCTGAACAGCTTGACATTTCCCTGCCGCTTCACCGGTATCTTCTTTATGATGCAATACTTACAAACGATTCATGCATAACCGATGGCAAATGTATTGGAGATCCTACTGAATCGGCACTCCTTGAAATGTTAAAAAAAGTACCTTTTGACGGTACTGACAACTCATTTAATGAAAATCACATACGCAATCACATGCAGCGTATTGAAGAACTGCCATTTGACTCTGTAAGAAAACTGATGAGCACCAAATACTATATTCACAATGTTCCTACTGTTCTCACAAAAGGTGCAGTGGATGTACTGTTAGACCGCTGCAACTTTATACGTGATAATGATGGTGTCCGCAAAATAAATAGCAGCGATATAGATTCTATAAAACAGCAAAATGAAGTTTTTTCAAGAAAAGGCCAGCGTGTCCTTGCTTTTGCATACAAAGAATGCCATGAGCCACTTAATTTTGAGAATGAAAATGACTTTATTTTTATCGGTCTTATATCGATGATTGACCCGCCACGTCCAGAGGCAGTTCAGGCGGTAAAAGATGCACGCCGTGCCGGAATAATGCCAGTTATGATTACCGGCGACCATAAAATAACTGCCTCTGCAATCGCCGAAGCTATCGGAATATTCAGGCAGGGGGACATTGCTGTAACAGGAAGCGAGCTTGATTCAATGAGCGATGAAGAACTTGATTCAAAGCTTGAAAAAATAAGTGTTTATGCCCGTGTATCACCTGAAAACAAAATTCGTATTGTTGAAAGATGGCAGAACAAAGGTCGTATTGTTTCAATGACCGGCGATGGCGTAAACGACGCACCGGCACTTAAAAAGGCTGATGTTGGTGTTGCCATGGGAATTACAGGTACAGAAGTTTCCAAAGATGCATCCGACATGATTCTTGCTGATGATAATTTTGCAACTATTATAAAAGCAGTGACAAACGGCAGATGTGTTTACCGCAATATCCGCAATGCAATACTGTTTCTTTTATCAGGAAACATGGCAGCCATACTCGCTGTACTGTATACATCAATTGCCGGTCTTCCTGTTCCTTTTGCTCCTGTACAGCTTCTGTTCATTAATCTGCTCACAGATTCGCTTCCGGCAATCGCAATTGGAATGGAACCGGTTGACGACTCACTGCTTGATGAAAAACCGCGTGATCCTTCACATGGAATACTCACAAAATCATTCCTTTTCAGGATTATCAGTCAGGGATTTCTTATTGCAATCGCAGTAATGACAGCTTATTATCTGGGATACAACAATTCCATTTTTGCACAAGGTGCACAAACAGCAGCCAATCCCGCACTTGCAATGACTATGGCATTTGCAACGCTTACTCTTGCAAGACTTTTTCATGGTTTTAACTGCCGCACTGACAAACCAATTTCAAAAGCAGGACTTTTCTCGAATATTTACAGCGTAAGTGCCTTTTGTGCCGGTGTATGCCTGCTCATCATGGTATTAGCCATCCCGTTTCTGGGAACACTGTTTTCTGCTGTAACCCTTTCAAAGATGCAGCTGCTTCAAATTATAATTCTTGCTTTTGTTCCTACAATGACTATACAGATTTTAAAATCTGTCTCATATATGATTAAAAATCACTGATAAAAACAGGACTGTTGCTTTGATTGATTTAAAACAATCACAACAACAGTCCCATTCTTTTTCAATTCTTCTTTAATTTACACATTAAGATGTGACAAAAATGCTTTTGTTCTCTCATTTTTTGGATTACCGATTACTTCCTCGGCACTACCCTGCTCGACAATAACTCCACCATCCATAAATATTACCCTGTCTGCAACTTTTCTTGCAAAGTCGATTTCATGTGTAACTATAACCATTGTCATCTTCTCTGCGGCAAGGTCTTTTAATACTTTAAGAATTCCGGCTGTTATTTCCGGGTCAAGTGCCGATGTAGGCTCATCAAAAAACAGAATCTGCGGACTCATTGCCAGTGCCCTTGCAATGGCGACTCTTTGCTGCTGGCCTCCTGATAACTGGCTCGGATAACTGTCCTCTTTACTCTCAAGTCCCACTTTTTTAAGAAGTGCTCTTGCTGTCTTTTCTGCTTCTTCCTTTGACTTTCCCTGAACATGTACAGGTGCATCAATAATATTTTTCAATACTGTATAATGTGGAAAAAGATTGAAATTCTGAAACACAAGACCAAACTGGCTCTTCACTTCAAGCATTTCTTTCTTGCCAACATATGAAGTGTTCTCATCAGGTTTATTTGTTGTGGCATATTTTCCCCCATAACAAAGAGTTCCTTTATCCATTGTTTCAAGAAGTGTGGCACATCTTAAAAATGTTGATTTTCCTGAACCTGAAGGTCCGATTATCGCCACTACTTCACCTTTATTAACATCTAACGAAATATCTTTAAGCACTTCAAGCCCGCCAAAGCTTTTCTGCACATTTTTCATTTCAAGCAGCTTCATATACTCATCCTTCCTGTGCATTTACACAATGCACATCTTAAATAATCACAAATAATCTTAATACTTCATTTTGTTTTCAAGTTTCTCCATGCCATATGCAACTACAAAGTTAAATATGTAATAGAAAAGACCTGCAACAAAAAGTGGCATAATGCTTGTCTGTGCTGCCGCAATCTGTTTTGCAAGTGTAAACATTTCTGTGTATGCAAGTGCAAATGCAAGCGATGTATCTTTTACAAGTGTAATTACTTCATTTGTAACTGGTGGAAGCACAATTTTTACCATCTGCGGAAAAATAATTCGTACAAATGTCTGTGTTCTTGAATAGCCAAGAACTGCTGCTGCCTCATACTGGCCTTTTGGAACCGCTTCTATTCCCGAGCGGTAAATCTCTGCAAAATATGCCGCATAATTAAGTGAAAATCCTATAATTACAGCGTAAAACCTGTAACTGTTAGAAAGTGACATTCCGAAAAGATAATACGGTCCGAAAAATACTACAAGAAGCTGTAACATAAGCGGTGTGCCACGCATAATTGAAATATATATTCTTGCTACCCAGTTAAGTATTTTTAACTTTGAACGTCTTATAAATGTAATAACAAGTCCAAGCGGAAGTGAGAATATAAGTGTAAGCACAAATATTCCAAGTGATGCAAGCATTCCTGATAAAAGCTGTCTTAATATATCAAGCATATTGTCTAAAAATCCGGTTTTTTCTTTAACAGTATCCTCTGCTTTCATAACAGAATCTGTTCCCGGCTGTCCAAGACATGCAGACTCCTCAAGTCCCCATTTCTGAACAATTGAATCAAATGAGCCATCAGCAAGCATCTCTTCAAGTGTTTCCTGAACCTGATTTCTTAACTGCGTATTGCCCTTCTTAAAACCAACACCATATTCCTCTCTTGAAACATGCTCGTTAAGAATTGTAAATGTATCACCACGCGACTCAACTTCATACTTTGCAACACCTATATCCATACATACTGCATCTGCAGAACCGGCATCAAGATTAAGAAATGCACTGTTGTAATCTCCAACCTGTTGAAGCGACTTAAAACTTGCTGCAAGCCTGATATTTTCCTCGTCGGCATCTTCTCCTGTAAATGCTGCAAGTGCTGATGAATCAGACTGTACTATAACATTTTTACCTGCAAGATCAGAAAGCTTTGTTATTCCTGAATTTTTCTTTACAACCACAACCTGTGAATTATCTACATAAGCAGTTGACCACGTATATTCCTTTTCACGTCCGTCCATTGTAAAACCGTTCCAGATACAGTCAATCATACCTGAATTAAGTTCCATATCCTTGCTTTCCCATTCAATAGGCTGCTTTACAAGTGTCCAGCCATTTCTTGAACATACCTCTGCTGCAAGGTCAAGGTCAAATCCGACATACTCTCCGCTGTCATCTTTGTATCCATACGGCGGAAATTCCGCATCAAAACCTACCGTAAATGTATCCCCGCTGTTTTTTGCCACGTTGCTGTCATTCTTTTTACTGCCACAGCCGGTAATCACACCTGCCATTACAGCTACAAGAGCCGCAGCCATAATAAGTTTTTTCAAAATCGCCTTCAATTTTTTTCTCCTTTATCAAAAACTATGAGAAATACTTCCCGCCGGCTTCCATAAACCGCCCTGTGCGTACATAAAATAAGCTGTGGCACTATACTGCCACAGCTGCCACCATTCAGATATTAATTATCTCCTAATACCTTTTTTGCTTCGTCATACGAATCCATATGTATGTATATATCACACTTCATATTCTTACTATTGTCCAGGAACTTCAGTAAACCTGAATGCGTTTTCCATTTTTCATAATAGGAAATATTATTCTTCCGTAAGACCTTTTCTATCTTCTTGCATTCTTCAGGTGATACATCCGAACGCAGAACCCGCTCATTCGTACCAAATTCTGCCATATTAAAACGCCTCTTTCTCATTTATTGTTATTAAATAATAACATATTGTTCATAAAAAATCCATATAAAATGACTTAATTATATAAACAATATTTTCCGTGTATGCACAGTCTGCAGCCTGTTTCCCGCATACATAATAAACGCCGGCCAAAGAATTAATCTTACAAGCCGGCGTCTGAGTCAATATAATATTATATTTGTATAAATCTACTATTATTCAACTGTGTAAATCCAGCCCTTAGGAGCTTCAATCTTACCCATCTGGATACCTGTAAGAGTATCGTACAGCTTCTGGATTGTAGGACCCATCTTCTCCATTCCGCTAGGGAAACAGATTTCTTCGCCATGATTTACAATCTTGCCTACAGGTGAGATAACTGCAGCTGTACCGCAAAGACCACATTCAGCAAAGTCTTTAACTTCATCGAATAATACTTCTCTTTCTTCAACTTCAAGTCCAAGGTATTCCTTAGCAACATGAATAAGTGAACGACGTGTGATTGAAGGAAGGATACTGTCAGACTTAGGTGTTACAACCTTGCCATCCTTTGTTACGAATATAAAGTTAGCTCCGCCTGTCTCTTCAACTTTTGTTCTTGTTGCAGGGTCAAGGTACATATTTTCTGCATAACCTTCTTCATGTGCTGTAACAATAGCATGAAGGCTCATTGCATAGTTAAGACCTGCTTTGATATGACCTGTTCCATGAGGTGCTGCTCTATCGAAATCAGAAACTTTGATTGTGAGAGGCTTAGCACCGCCCTTGAAATAAGGTCCAACAGGTGTAACGAGAATTCTGAACTGATATTCATCAGCCGGCTTAACACCGATAACAGGATTACTACCAAACATATATGGACGAATGTAGAGAGACGCACCTGAACCAAATGGAGGTACCCATGCATCGTTAGCCTTAACAGTCTTTGCAACTGCTTCTACAAACTTATCTTCAGGATAAACCGGCATCTCAAGTCTGCGGCATGAGTTTGCCATTCTCTCAGCATTCATATCAGGACGGAAAATGACTACATGACCGTCTTGTGTTGTATATGCTTTCATTCCTTCAAAACATGTCTGTGCATACTGAAGCACGCCTGCACATTCGCTAATCACGACCTTATCATCTTCTGTAATGACACCGTCATCCCATGCTCCATCTTTGAAATTTGCAACAAATCTCTTGTCAGTCTTCATGTAACCAAAACCAAGATTTGACCAGTCAAGATTTTTCTTTTCCATCTTTATTACTTCCTTTCATAAATACTTACACGTATTTTAATACGATACTATATTAAAGTCAACAACATTATCAGCTTAATTATTCCCTGTCAAGCACTGACTGATAAAATGTAAAATAGTCTTCTCTCTTATCAGCTGTAAATGCAATGGCAGTTCTTGGATGCTGGTTCTGCTGGCCGGTAAGCATGTACTGCACATCACATCCCCATACAACACCTGATTTTTTCAGTGGAAGAATTCTATTTTCAATAAACTTAAGAACAGGATTCAGGCTGTACTTAGGATTTCTTAAAAATCCTAGAAGGAGTTCCATATAGCAGTTTCCTGCCCCTCTTCCCATACCGCTCATTGTCGCATCAAGATAACTTACACCGAAGGCACATGCTTCAATTGTATTTGCAAATGCAAGCTGCTGGTTATTATGTGCATGAATACCAACTTTCTTTCCTGCTGCTTCTGCAACCTTAATGTACTTATCAGCATATCTTCTTATCTGTTCAGGGTAAAGTGAACCATAGCTGTCAACAAGGTAAATAACATCTGCCTTGCTCTTTGAAAGCAAATCAAGTGCCAGATCAAGCTCACTTTCCTGTGCAGTAGAAACTGCCATAATATTTATTGTTGTCTCATATCCCATATCAGCACAGTAATTAATCATCTCAACTGCTGCTGGGATAGTATTTACATATGTCGCAATACGAATCATATCAATTACACTGTCTTTTTTCGGAATGATATCCTTTTTATAATCAGTTCTTCCGACATCCGCCATAACCGAAATCTTCATGTCAGTATCATTATCACCGACAATATCTCTTATATCCTGCTCGTCACAGAACTTCCACTTGCCAAATTCATTCACGTCAAACAAATCCTTTGAAGCCTTATAACCGAACTCCATATAATCAACGCCTGCGGCAGCATTTGTTTTATATAAATCTTTTACAAATTCATCATCAAAATAAAAATTATTAACAAGACCTCCGTCTCTTATTGTGCAGTCAACAACCTTGATGTCTGGTCTGAACGAAATTAATTCACCTTTCTGTTGCATAAAAAAATCCTCCGTATGTTTCTGCTTTACCATGCGTATTTCACCATGACGCCTAATTTAATTGATACGTCTGTATTTTTCACTTTAAAGCGTTAAATTGATATAAGTATACCACTTTAAATCGAAAAGTCAAAACATTTATAAGCTTTTTTTATTAAAGTTGAAGTTTATTCTGCATAAGTTTGAGCATCTCTTTAATACCTGTAAGATATTCTCCAGCATTATTGTATTTCTTTTTTGTCACACGCCAGATAAACTGCGGCTGTGAACCGCTTACAAGCTTCATTGCCCCTCCGAAGCTGTCAATAAAATCCGGAATTGCCTCTGTATTTATTTCTGCCTTAGGATAAACTTTCATAACTGTCTTATAACAACCTGACGGTCCATCCTCAATAGTTCCTTTCATTTCCATAATTCCGATTTTATGAGCCATTGACTTAATGAGGGCAATATTTAAAAGATTAACTGCCGGTGTGCTTAATGAACCATATCTGTCTACAAGTTCATCTTTCATGTCGCTTAATTCTTCCTCGCTCTCAATAGCTGCAATACGTTTATAAATATCAAGCTTCTGATATTCACTTTTGATATATGTCGAAGGAATATAGGCATCCACAGACAAATCAACATTCGTTTCAAAACTATATTCGTTCTTAATTCCTTTTAAGTCATTAACGGCTTCATTTAACATTTTACAGTACAAATCATAACCTACTGCTGCCATGTGTCCATGCTGGCTCTTTCCGAGAACATTTCCCGCTCCCCTGATTTCAAGGTCTTTCATTGCAATCTTAAATCCTGAACCAAAATCAGAAAACTCTCTTATCGCAGAAAGCCGTTTCTCGGCAACCTCTGTAAGCATCCTGTCTCTTCTGTATAAAAGAAATGCATATGCCGTCCTGTTGCTTCTACCGACACGCCCGCGTAGCTGATAAAGCTGCGAAAGCCCGAATTTATCGGCATCCTCTATAATCATCGTGTTTACATTGGAAATATCCATGCCCGTCTCAATGATAGTTGTCGAAATAAGCACATCTATATCACCATTGATAAAATCGACCATAATCTTTTCAAGTTCACGCTTTTCCATCTGACCATGGGCAAATGCCACATTTGCCTGCGGAACAAGTTCCTGGATGTGTGCAGCCGCCTCATCTATGCTTCTGACACGATTGTATACATAATACACCTGTCCGCCTCTTGCAAGCTCTCTGTTTATCGCTTCGCGAATCATCTCGTCGTTATGTTCCGTCACGAATGTCTGAATCGGTACTCTGTCTACAGGCGGTTCTTCAAGCACACTCATATCCCTTATTCCGACAAGGCTCATGTGAAGCGTTCTTGGTATCGGTGTTGCACTGAGCGTAAGAACATCAATATTATTTTTCAGTTTCTTGATTTTTTCCTTGTGTGCCACACCAAAACGCTGCTCCTCGTCTATTATGAGAAGTCCGAGGTCTTTGAATTCTACATCTTTTGAAAGCAGACGATGAGTTCCTATAACAACATCAACAAAACCTTTCTTCAAATCAGCAAGCGTTTCTTTTATTTCTTTGTTGGTTCTGAAACTTGAAAGCTGTGCAACTTTAAGAGGAAAATTTTTCATTCTCTGCTCAAATGTATTGAAATGCTGCTGTGCAAGAATTGTCGTCGGCACAAGGTAAGCAACCTGTTTTCCTTCCTGTACAGCCTTAAATGCCGCACGTATGGCAACTTCAGTTTTTCCGTATCCGACATCGCCACATATAAGTCTGTCCATGATTCGTGTGCTTTCCATATCCGCCTTAGTATCAGCTATGGCATTAAGCTGGTCATCAGTCTCCTCATATGGGAACATTTCTTCAAATTCTTTCTGCCATACAGTGTCAGGTCCAAATGCATAACCCTTCTGGTTCTGTCTTATTGAATAAAGTTCCACAAGATCCTTTGCTATCTCCTCAACAGCTCCGTGAACCTTTGCTTTGGTCTTATTCCACTCGACACTTCCAAGTTTATTCAACTTAGGCTTCTTTTCCGTGTCTGATGCGGCATATTTCTGAAGCCTGTCAAGCTGTGTGGCAAGAACATACAGATTGCTGTTCCCGGCGTACTCTATCTTGATATAATCTTTTTCAACGCCTTCAACAGTAATCTTTTCAATTCCCTTGTATACACCAAGTCCGTGCATTTCATGGACAACATAATCACCGACATTAAGTTCGTTAAATCCGGCAATTGACCTGCCCTCGTATTTCTTCTTCTGTTTCTTTCTTGTACGGCTCGTAAATATATCATTTTCAGTAATGATTACAAAACCAATAAGCGGATATTCAAAGCCACGATGGATATTTCCATACGTAACCATAACAGTTCCCGGCATTATTTCTTTGTCATAATCCTCACTGAAATAGCTCTGCGTGCCCAACTCTTCTAAATCTGCTACAATTCTTGCCGCCCTCGTTCTTGAATTGCACACAAGGACAACTCTGTACCCTGTTCTTTTATATTTATTAATATCATCTGCAAGATACTCAAAGCTGTTATTATAAGAACTTATGCTTCTCGCATCAATTCTCAGATAATCTGCCGGTTTTAACATTTTCGGCTTGTAATCAAGTGACGATAAAAGCATAAGCCTTGAAGACTGCATATTTTTGTAAACTTCTGCAATCGGACGCATAAGCTTTGTCTGGCTTGCAACGACATATCCGCCTTCAAGACGGTTCTTCATGCTCTCTTCATACTCATATGAGATGAGTTCCATTCTCTCCATAATCCTGTCCGGCTCATCAAGCACAAAAACTGTTTCATCTTTTGGAAAATAGTCTGTGAACCCTTCTATCTCATCAGTAAATGACAGTATGAATTTACTGTAATCTCTCGTTCTTTCAAAATCAGCATATGCATGTCTTAATCTGTTACATGCATCCATCTCCTGCTGTATCTTTTTCTTCTTATCATTTCCAAGCGTAACAAGCTGCTTTTCAACTTCATCTTTTACTTTTTCAAATCCCGCATCTATTTCATCCTCAGATAAAATCCACTCTGTCGCCGGAAATACGTCGTATGTCTGTATTTTTTCAACTGAACGCTGGCTCTCCACGTCAAAAAAACGTATTGAATCGATTTCATCATCCCACAATTCAATACGCACCGGAGTCTCATCCGTATATGAAAATATATCTATTATTCCGCCACGGACCGCAAACTGCCCCTGTCCGTCAATCATCGGAACTCTTGTATATCCGATTCCTACAAGCTTAGAAATAAGCTTTTCCGTATCAATAATATCACTATTTTTAAAATGAATTATATTATCACGGTATCTTTGCAGCGGCATAAGCATATCAACACATCCGTCAATTGTAGTAATAACGGTAATGTTTGTCTTATTATCTTGTGCTGCAATAATTTTTTGTATACATCTTAACCGTTCACCCGCAAGCTGATTACCATGTACATCAGCACTGTAAAATATGAAATCTTTCGCAGGATAGTATATACTCGATTTATCAAAAAATCGTGAATCCTCCTGCATTTCGCGTGCTTTTGCCTCGTCACCCGTTATTATAAGACGAAATCTGTAATCATTTACGGCAGCATGAACAAGATGAATTTTCTGGGTATCTATGCAGCCGCTTATCATAACCGGCTGCCCTGTAACTTCAAAATCTTTCTTTAACTGTTCTATTCCCGCCAACTCAGAAAGCGGTGCATAAAATGTCTTCATTTATATAACTCCGTTATTTTATAAATTACTGTTTTTTGTATTAACAATATATTTACCCGTTATATTTATTCATGCCGCTTTCTATGCCTTCATTCATTATGCATGCAACGGCATCACAGGCTTTCTTTATTCCATTTTCCACATCAGCCTCAACCTCTTTCGGGTATCTTGACAGAACCCAGTCTGCAAGATCCCATTCCTTCGGCTTGTCTCCGACACCAAATTTTATACGCTTAAATTTGTCACTTCCAAGCTGTGCAATAATATTTTTGATACCATTGTGACCTCCGGCACTTCCCTTTGCACGAAGCCTCAGTCTTCCGGGCTCAAGACTTATATCGTCAAATATTACTATTAAGTCATCAATATCTGCCTTATAATAATCCATAACCTCACGTATACATTCTCCTGAAAGATTCATATATGTGAGCGGCTTTACAAGTATTACCTTCTGACCGTCGATTATTCCTTTTCCGATAAGCCCTTTATGCTTAGCTGTATCCACATCTATATTATATTTATCAGCAAGTGCATCTATAACCGCAAATCCTGCGTTGTGTCTTGTACCTGCATATTCTTTTCCCGGATTTCCAAGTCCTGCTATTATATACATAAAATTAAACTCCTTCCCGCCGCCGCAATAAAAAATCAGCTCAGATGAAATAGCTATTATAGCCATATTAACACCCAAGCTGAAATTTTTCAAATTAATGATGATTTTAATAATAAATCGGATTATCTTCAACTACAATAATAGGATCACCCTCGCCTACATATCGTGAATTGGCCTTTATTGTACTGCCGCTTTCAACGATACAATTCTCAAGATAGGAATTATCTCCGATATAAACATCGTTAAGAATAATACAATTCTTTACAACACTGTTGTTTCCGATATAAATCTTCTTAAAAAGAACTGAATTCTCGACACATCCGTTTACGATACATCCACTTGAAACAAGGCTGTTCCTTACTTCTGCACCAAAGTTATACTTAGCAGGTGGTAAATCCTCAACTTTTGTATAAATATCCGGATACTGTTTAAAGAAATAATTTCTTACATCTTTCTTTAAGAAATCCATATTAGTTTTGTAATATGAATTAACTGTTGAAATATTGCTCCAGTATGTATCAAGCTTGTACGCATAAATCTTTTTAAGATTCTTATAACGGACAAGGATATCTCTTACAAAATCATGGCGGTCTTCTTCTGCCGCTTTTTCGATAAGTTCAATAAGAAGTCGTCTTCTTATAATATAAATGCCTGTCGAAACTGTTGAAAGATTAGTCTCCAAAGGTTTTTCATCTATCTCTGTGACACGTCCTTCTTCTGTCATTGATACAACACCAAATCTGTTAATCTCAGAGCGGTCTTCAAGCTTCTTTACAACCATTGTAATATCTGCTTTTTTCTCTATATGATACTCAAGGACTTTACCATAATCCAGCTTGTAAATACCATCACCTGATGCAATTACAACATATGGCTCATGGCTTGACTTTAAGAACTGAAGATTCTGATAAAGTGAATCTGCTGTTCCGCGGTACCAGTAGCTGCTGTCAGCTGTTATTGTAGGCGTAAATACAAAAAGTCCTCCCTGCTTTCTTCCGAAATCCCACCATTTTGATGAGCTTAAATGCTCGTTGAGTGAGCGGGCATTATACTGTGTTATAACAGCAACTTTCTGGATTTTTGAATTAGACATATTGCTCAATGCAAAATCTATGCTGCGGTAGCTTCCTGCAACCGGCATTGCTGCTATCGCTCTTTTATTAGACAATTCCTTCATCATCTTATTATTGCCGCCGGCTAAAATAATTCCTATTGCTTTCATACGTTGTCACCTGCCTTAATTATTACACCGCCTCCCACAAGTTCTCCATTCGGATAATCTTCTGGTTTTGTCTCACCTGAAACAGCTGTGTTTTTGCCAATCTTTACGCCGTCAGGAATAACTGTACATTCACCGATTGTAACAAGACCCGAATTGTAAATCTTAGGTTTAAGTACATTCTCTGCTTCCTCTCCGACACCAATCTCAACATTATCGCCGATAACAACTTCTTCCGCTATAATTGCTTTTTCAACTGATGTATTCTTTCCTATTACAGTATCCTGCATTATAATAGAATCCCTTACAACTGCACCTTCTTCAATTACAACGCTTGAACCTATTACAGAATTATAGACTTTTCCGTATATCTCACTTCCGTCACCTATAATACTCTTTTCAATAAAAGCATCTGATGCTATATACTGTGGTGGAATCGCATCTGTTCTGGTATAAATCTTCCAGAACTCTTCATATAGATTAAATACAGGAATTATATCTATAAGTTCCATATTAGCTTCCCAATATGAATTAAGCGTTCCTACATCTTTCCAGTAGCCGTTATACTCATATGCAAAAAGTCTCTTATTATTTTCAAAACAATATGGAATGACATGCTTGCCAAAATCACATTCATTCTGGTCTTTAAGTGCAATAAGGGCATTTTTAAGGACTTTCCAGCTGAATATGTAAATACCCATTGAAGCAAGATTACTCTTAGGATTCTCAGGTTTTTCCTCGAATTCTGTGATTCTGTTGTCATCATCAGTGACAACAATACCGAATCTTTTTGCTTCCTCAATAGGAACAGGCATTGCAGCTATTGTTATATCTGCATTGTTGGCCTTATGATAATCAAGCATTATCTTGTAATCCATCTTATAAATATGGTCACCCGAAAGAATAAGAACATAATCAGGATTATACTGCTCCATATATTCAAGATTCTGATAAATGGCATTGGCTGTTCCTGTATACCATTCACTGTTTGTACTCTTCTCATACGGAGGAAGCACCGTAACACCGCCAACATTGCGGTCCAAATCCCACGGAATACCAATACCGATGTGAGTGTTAAGTCTTAACGGCTGATACTGAGTCAACACACCAACTGTATCAATCCCTGAATTAATACAGTTGCTTAATGGAAAATCAATTATGCGGTATTTACCGCCAAATGCTACGGCCGGCTTGGCCATCTTTGATGTGAGGACTCCGAGTCTGCTTCCTTGTCCTCCTGCCAGTAACATGGCTATCATTTCTTTTTTAATCATGCTCTCACCCCTGATGCTAAAAATTTACTGTCTTATTAAGTTGTCCTAATTATATCATATTCAGACTTGTAAGTAAAAAGAATTTTTTATTTTTTTTTATTTTTTTCTTGTTTAAATAGACAATTTAAAAAATTCTAAACACAATTTTAATGCAATTATTTTATTCGAGAAAAATTATCTAAACAATTTTATTCCGGCTATTGACAAAAAGGTCATAATGTGTCCTTAAATTAGTTTGAAATTTTTCTCATTATGTTTATAATAATATTGGAGACTACATTATAATAAGTAATTTTTAAGAAAGGCAATTAATCTATGTATCATATTGATTTTAATAATCCTGTACATGTCCACTTTATAGGTATCGGTGGAATAAGCATGAGCGGTCTTGCACATATTCTCATAGGAAGACATTTTACCGTATCCGGCTCCGACAGCCACGAATCTGAACTTACAGATGCACTTGAAAAGGAAGGCTGCACATGTTTTTACAAGCAGGAGGCTTCTAATATACATCCTGATTATGATGTTGTTGTATATACAGCAGCTATTTCAGACTCCAATCCTGAGCTTGCACGTGCAAGAGAGCTTGGAATCCCTACCCTCACAAGAGCTGAGCTTTTAGGCCAGCTTATGAAAAATTATAAGGTTGCGGTAAATGTTGCCGGAACACATGGAAAGACGACAACTACATCAATGATTACAGAAATCCTTCTTGCCGGTAACTGTGACCCTACTATTTCTGTAGGCGGCATACTTCACAGTATCGGTGGCAATGTACGTGTCGGAAAATCTGACATTTTCGTAACTGAAGCCTGTGAATATACTAACAGCTTTTTATCATTTTATCCGACAATTGATGTAATTCTTAATGTAAAAGCAGACCATCTTGATTTCTTTAAAGATATTGACGATATCCGCCATTCATTCAAGCTTTTTACAGAAAAACTTCCAAAAGACGGAACTCTCATTATTAATACAGATATTGATAACTATGAATATTTTTATAAAGATACAGACTGTGAAGTAATTACAGTTGGTTCAAATCCTGCGACAAGCCGTTACAGTGCTGCTGATATCGCATATGACAGTGCCGGCTGCTGCTCATATACACTTCTTATTGATAATAAGCCAGATGGCACAATAAAACTCGGTGTTCCGGGAGAACATAATGTATACAATTCACTTGCAGCAATTGCCGTTGCCATAAAACTTGGTCTTGACCTTGAAACAATCAAAAAAGGACTATGCGGTTTTTCAGGCACTGACAGACGTTTCCAGAAAAAAGGAACTTTTAACGGTGTGACAGTTGTTGATGATTATGCACATCATCCTGACGAGATTACAGCAACTCTTGACAGTGCAAAACATTTTCCACACAACAGAACATGGTGCGTATTCCAGCCTCATACCTATTCAAGAACAAAAGCACTTCTCGGTGATTTTGCAAAAGCACTTTCAGCTGCCGACATTGTCGTCCTCGCCGACATATATGCTGCAAGAGAAACTGATAACCTCGGAATAAGTTCAGCAGATTTACAGAAAGCAATCGGAGAACTCGGCAAAGAATGTTATTATTTCCACTCATTTGAGGAAATCGAAAAATTTTTATTAAAAAATTGTATCAACGGCGATTTGTTGATAACTATGGGTGCCGGAGATGTTTATAAAGTCGGCGAAGCCCTTGTTAATCAGTAATTTCTGAATTTTTATAAAAGTTGTCAACAAAGTTATCCACATTATCCACATGGATTATTCTAAGAATGGAATTTTCCGTGTGGATTTTTAGTTAATAAATTTTACAGGATTTTACACGTTTTTTACTATTTATCCACATTATCCACATTTTCCACCTGTATTTTTGTGGATATGTCGCCCTCTTTTATTTTTAAACGGGATATGCTAAACTGATTTTAGAAAATTTTGAAATGGGGATTATCATGAATAACTTATCTTTATCAACTATGAACAATAATAATACAACTACCGTTTCCAACGTGTTTATTGACGAATTCATGCCCCTTGCCAATGGTGAATTTACAAAGATATATTTATATCTTTTAAGATGTATTTCCAATGGAAAAACTAATATATCAATAGACTGTCTCGCTGATTTTTTCAATCAGACAGAAGCAGATATTATGTGTGCACTCCGCTATTGGGACAAGGCCGGTGTATTAATTGCATCAACTGATTCCACCGGCAGACAGATTACGGGAGTTACCTTCTGCAACCTGGATTCTGCTTCAGGCAGCACTCCCGATAATTCATCTGCACAGCTTAATTCAAATCAGATGCCTTCAAACCATATACCTTCAAATCATATGCATGCAGAACAGTCTACTGATATATATAATGCAGCCGCTTCTGACACAGAAGTTCCTATTACACCGGATTCCAATGAAACATGTGACCCGCGTTCTGCATATACACCGAAACAGCTGGAAGATTTGTCTGAACAGGAAGATTTTTCAATGCTTTTATATGCAGCCCAGACTTATCTTGGTTCTGTCCTCAATTCGTCTGATGCCTCTGTAATCGCATATTTATACGACTCTTTACAGTTTTCTTCAGAACTCATTGAGTATCTTATTGAATACTGTGTTTCTAACGGTCACAAGAGCATGCGTTATATCGAAAAAGTAGCACTTGCATGGGCTGACAAGGGAATACAGACTGTGAAGCAGGCAAAAGCTGCATCATCAGGATACAACGATACCGCTTTTTCTGTTCTCGGTGCATTCGGAATAACTAACCGCACAGCCGGCAAAGTCGAACAGGATTACATCAAAAAATGGACTGATGTATACTGCTTTGATTCCGATATAATTGTTGAAGCATGCAACCGCACACTTAAAAAGACACATCAGCCTAGTTTTGAATATGCTGACAGCATTCTTTCACGCTGGAAAGATGCCAATGTAAAAAACACTTCTGACATAAAACGGATTGATATGGAATTTGAACAGAACCAGCAGTCAAGTGCTGTCAAGCGGAATAATGCATATAATAATGCAGTAAAAGCTTCCAATAACCGTTTTAATAATTTTAATCAGCGTAATACTGACATTGACAGTCTTGAAAGTGAATTAATAAGCAACAATGGCTGACTTACAGCCTGTTGGGAAAGGAATACAGTATGCCGCTAACCAATGCACAACATGATGCAATAATGCGTATATATGACGGAATACGCACTCACAACCGCCATATTCAGGAACAGCGTTATAACGAGATTGTTTCACTTATCCCTGAATATCAGAATATTGAAAATGAGATAATATCCGTTTCAATGCAGGCCGCAAAAGCCCGTATAAGCGGAAACAGCCAAGATTATACAAGTCTGCTTAAATCTCTCAATGACCAAAAGGCAAATCTGCTTATTAGTGCCGGTAAGCCTGCGGACTACCTGGATCCTGTATACACATGTACGCAGTGCCACGATACCGGATATATAAACAGCCGCAAATGCTCATGCTTTAACAAAAAAGCTATTGACCTTGTATATCATGATTCCAATTTAAAGAATATTACCGATAATGAAAATTTTGATACATTTTCATATGAGTGGTATGACAATACAACACCTGACCCATCTAACGGGCTCACACCTTATCATAATATGCAGCGGATTGTTGACATATGTCACAAATTTGTTGATAACTTTGATAAGGAAACTGCTAACATATTATTTTTTGGCGGCACAGGCACAGGCAAAACTTTTCTTTCCAACTGCATTGCAAGAGAGCTTTTAAATACTTCACACAGCGTTATTTACCTGACTGCAATTGAGCTGTTTACAACATTCCAGCGTCAGGACTTCAGCCGCTTCGGTGAAGATAAAGATTCTGATGCCAATTATCTTTCTGATTGTGACCTGCTTATTATTGATGATCTGGGAACCGAAGTTGGCAACACTTATACTAACTCCAAACTGTTCTATGTAATTAATGAGCGGATGTTAAAGAAGAAAAGTACAATTATTTCAACTAATCTTTCACTCTCAGAAATAAGGGATTCTTATTCCGAACGAATTTTTTCAAGAATAACAAGTTCCTATACAATATTAAAAGTTTTCGGAAGTGATATACGAATGATGAAAAAAACGGGACGAAAGCCCGGAAAGGCTTAAAATAAGTTTTTGCGAAAGTTGTTGACTTATTTTGCTTTTATGATTATATTTTAATATGGTTTTGTTACAATAACGTAATTTACAAACAAGGAGGATTTTATTATGCCACGAGACGAACGTCACACAGCAACTATCCCATATGGTACATTAGGAATTATTCCTTTGGCCAGCTGCACAAAAATGGGTGAGAAAGTAGATAAATTTCTTGTTGATTGGAGAGAACAGCGTGAACACGAAAGTGAATCAACTCTTGCATTCAACGGTTACAAAAGAGACAGCTATATTTTAGATGCCCGCACACCAAGATTTGGTTCAGGCGAAGGTAAAGGTGTATTAAACGATTCTGTCCGTGGATCTGATTTATATATTATGGTAGATGTGTGCAATTACAGCCTTGAGTATTCACTCTGTGGATTCAGAAATCACATGTCACCTGATGACCATTATGCAGATTTAAAAAGAGTTATCGCTGCTGCCGGAGGAAAAGCAAGAAGAATTACTGTTATTATGCCATTCCTTTACGAGAGCAGACAGCACAAACGTAACGGAAGAGAATCTCTTGACTGTGCACTTATGCTTCAGGAACTCACAGATATGGGTGTGGATAACATCATAACATTTGATGCACATGACCCACGAGTACAGAATGCTATTCCTCTCAAGGGATTTGAGTCTGTATCAGCAACTTATCAGTTTATCAAATACCTTCTTCTTAATGTGGACGACCTTCATATTGACAGTGACCATATGATGGTTATCAGCCCGGATGAAGGCGGTACAGGCCGTGCCGTATACTTTGCTAATGTTCTTGGTCTTGATATGGGTATGTTCTATAAGAGACGTGATTATACAAAGATTGTAAACGGACGTAATCCTATTGTTGCTCACGAATTCCTGGGAAGCAATGTTGAAGGAAAAGATGTTATTATTATTGATGATATGATTTCTTCTGGTGAAAGCATGATTGATGTTGCATCTGAACTTAAACGCCGTAAAGCCAAGAGAGTATTCTGTGCTACGACATTTGGTCTTTTCACAAACGGATTCAAGAAATTTGATGAAGCTTATACAAACGGAATTATTGATAAGGTTCTTACAACAAACCTTGTATACCAGCCTGAAGAACTTCTTTCTAAGCCATGGTATATCAATGTTGATATGAGCAAATATATCGCTCTTCTTATCGATACATTAAATCATGATTCATCAATCAGCAACCTTTTAAGCCCTGTTGAAAGAATCCAGCAGCGTGTAAAAGAATATAATGAATTACATTATACTAAATAATTATTTAGGGGTTTGGCACTTGATTAGTACCAAACCCCTTTTTTTACCCTGCCGGTCTGTCAGGATCTCCATTTATTGGAACATCTATGTCTCCTCCACCGCCGCCTGCCGGTTTATCCGGATCACCAATCGACGGAGCGTCCCATTCACCAGGTGGATAAGTAGGTTTCGTTGCCGGCAAAGTTGCACTGCCTCCCACACTACCATTTCCTCCGTTACTTCCAGTACCGCCTGTTGCCGTTGTGCCACCATTAGCCGGAGTTGTGGTCTGCGGCTGTGTTACAGGCTGCTGCTCTTCAGTTGTTTCCTGTATGCTTTCGGTCTCAGCTTCTGTCGCTGACTGTGTCTCATTCTGTCCGGAATCCGAATAAATACTTATCTCTCTTCTAGGCAGGTTCTCATGTACCTGTGTCATATACTGTTTAAAAATATATGAGGCACTGTTATGTCCCTGAATTTCTTTTGGATAATCAAAGCCTATCCACACTGCTGTTGTATAATACGCACTATATCCACAAAACCACATATCTTTATTAGAATTAGTTGTACCTGTTTTTCCGGCTATAACCGCGTTACCCACAGCACCTGCTGCACCGGTTCCATCCGGTTCAACAACCGCTTCAAGAATACCTGTCATCATCCTGCTCGCATTTGAATCATAAACACGCATTCCCCTATCAGCTTCGTTAATGACAATCTTGCCATCTGCCCCTACAATTCTTTGTATACATGTTGCTTTCCTGTATATGCCATCATTTGCAATTGCAGCATAGCCTCCTGCCATCTCTTCTGTTGTTACACCATATGTAAATCCGCCTAATGCTGCCGCAGTGTAATCCTTATCATACCACACTTTTTTAAAATCCATATTTAAAAGATATGCCGCACCTGCTCTTGGAGTAATTTCCTGATATATTTTCCATGCTATTGTATTTTTTGAAAATTTCACGGCATCTCTTACAGTCATTTCACCCCAGTAACCTCCATCAGAGTTAACCGGTCCACCTTTTATCGGCTCATCAACAACTATAGAATCTGCAGTTTTGCCACGCATAAGATATGGCATATATACTGAAAGCGGCTTAATTGCACTACCAGACTGCCTGTAACTCTGATATGCCCTGTTCAACGTATATCCGGCTTTCAAATCCTGGCTTCTTCCTCCGACAATCGCCACAACATTTCCCGTTGAATTATCAATCGATACAGCCGCCCCCTGCATCTTATAAATTCCGTCATCAGACACCTCTGTATATCCTGCAAGGTTATCGTCAACAGCCTGCTGAAGTTTATTCTGCAAATCCATGTCAAATGATGTATACACAGTATACCCTCCGCTAAGAAGCATCTGCTGGCATCTTGTATAATATGTATCATACAATGAATCGTAGCTTTCCTCATCTTCTTTAGATGAAAAATTATCACGAAAAGAAAACCCCGTCGATTTCATAAGTGATTCTGTAGCACAATGTCTTACATATGTAACAACTGAATTGTCTTCTTTTTCCTGTTCAGGCTGGTTCAAAACGATATTTTCGCCTTTTGCCATATAATAATCCACATAACTTATGTAATCAGCCTCATACATCTGCTGTAAAATAAGGTCACGCCTTTTTAATGTCTTATCAAATCCTGTCAACGGATTGTATTTTGACGGATTATTAGGAATCGCAGCTATAAAGGCCTGTTCCGACAATGTAAGCTGTGAAACACTTTTGTTAAAATATCCTTTTGCTGCAGCCTCAACACCATAATACCCATTTCCAAAATAAATATTATTAAGATAAAATTCCAGAATCTGCTCTTTTGAATATTTCTTTTCCAGCCCCCATGCAATAAATATTTCCTCAATTTTTCTCTGCCATGTTACTTCCTGCGTAAGAAAAATATTTCTTGCAAGCTGCTGTGTTATTGTACTCGCACCCTGGGCAATTTCATTACTCTTCTGGTTTACAATTGCTGCTCTTACAATTGCTTTGTAATCAATTCCGTCATGATTATAAAAATCCCTGTCTTCCATTACAACAAATGCATTATCGAGTGTTAGCGGAATATCACTGAAATCGACATAATACATATCTTTGCTGCTTTTAATCTTGCACAGTTCGTTCCCATTTGTATCATATACAAGCGTCGTCTTACTCTCTTTAAATGTACTGGCTGTGCTTGAATCAACAAATGCCTTTGCAATCCTGCTCATGCGTAATATTGCAAATGCCTTAGGACCGGCATAAATGCCGCCTGCAATAAAAAGAACTGCTAATATGCCAAGGATTACTCTTTTAACCATTTTCTTTTTCTTATTTTTCTTCTTTTTTGCTGCCATATGCACCTCTATAACCTACATATTGACCTTTATTTCTTATAATATGTCACATAAATATTGCCAGCCTGCGTAAATAATTTTGTCGCATTCGCCTGCGTCTGTGTTACTTCACTTCCTGTTGAAGCATCAATATATGTCACATTTGATGTATCATATGCTGTTATTACAACATAACCATCGTCAGTCTTTGCTATTACAGGTTTTCCATCACTTACAAATGACAATGCATTTTCAAATGAAATACCTTTCAAAGTCAGCCTTGTAAGATTCTTATCGCTTCCCATAAAGCTTTCAACAGCATGTGAAGCTGCCGCATATGAATTGCCATATGATGACGATAAACTAAAGCCTTTTATCATATATGAAGATGTCTTAAATCTCTTCCAGATAATATTATTTTCTCCATCATAAACATTACCGTAATTACCTGCCGCCGCAATAATTGCTTTATCAGCATCGTCATATGAGCTATAATATCTGCCTTTTCCTATAACATTATAGCGTTCACATGTACCGATATGAATATCATTAATATCAATCGTCCTGTTTTCCTTATACTCAACAGAACCTGCAGCTCTTGTTATGACCGAGTCAGGCTTCCCACCGCCTTTTGGAAGCACAATAACCTGTTCTACTTTTCTTAATGAAGTAGATATTATATCAAATGATGCATGCTCACTCGTATTATTTTCATCTTTATTGATAAGCTGGTCTACTGAAACAGCCGAATAACCCGAATCACTCTTAGCAACTCTGTCAAGATTAATTCTTAATCCGTCAACGTTCGCACTGCTTACATATACTCCATCCTGCTCATATTCTTTTATAAGTTCATAATCTTCATTCATTATGCAGACTTTATACATCGGAAATGTAGTAATACCATTTTCATCATTTATAATATCAGTGCTGTGTGCAATACCATATATAAGATCTGTATTAACATATCCGAGAACCATAAGCTTATCTCCGGGCGGTGCATCTATTGTATAATCATTGGCTCTCTCCATATTAAATACCCTGATGCTGTCAGTATTATAAAGTTCTCCATTGGTACTGTAAGCTATTATCCGTCCGTTTCCTGAAACTTTATATGTGCCTTTAGACATTTTATCAATAGCTGTCATAACTTCCCTGCTGTCCAGCGAAATTGAATACATTGTATCATTTAAAACTATATAAAATGATCTGTCATCACTGACATAAGCCACATCTCCGACAGTCTCACACAAAGCTTCATATGACATATTTACCGGAATAAACAAAAGCTCTTCTGTTTCATTTGAAACATAATTATAACTGTAAAGTGAAACACCTGTTGCACCTTCGTGTATACCCCTGTTCATATATCCATATACAATAAATTGTGCATTTCCATCTTCTGTGACATCAAGAATCTTAATTTTATGTCTTTCATAACGCTCTCTTATGTTATCTGTGTCATCAGAAGCAAATGCAAATACTTTTGTAAATGTATTGCTGCTCTTGTCATAACACCAGAGACTTCCCTCATTTTCAAAATATGTGTAATTATTCTTGTCATCATCCATCAGTTCTATATCAGAATCAGGCTGTATTCCGAGATTGATTTTTCCACTTGAAAGTAAATCATTCCTTCCGTCGAATACCTGATTTGATTCCCTCTCAAAATTAAGAAGATACATTGCTCTTGTCGTTTTTCTTATTCTGTAATATTCATGAACTGTGTATGTGTCATATGAATCATTATCATTGCCGGCACCAACCGTATAATCTATTGCAATAACCGCAGTATCACCATCAGACTCATACAGCGACGGTATGATATTACTTTCGATAAACGGATGCAGATTCCCCCATCTTACCTGGTCAAGACTGTTATAAATATTAATCTTTCCATAATTTGAATTGTCAGCAGATGCAGTTGTCTCAAGATACTTACTGATCTCATTAACATTTGATGCATCATAAGTATTTTTGTTAAATTCTATTACATAATCAAGTTTTTCCTGAATACCATCGCTCATTCCACTCACAACGGTAGTATAGTAATATACATTTTCATGATTTTTCGTATTAAGCGTAATCTCAAGAATATACTTAACTTCATCTGAAATAAGATTCTTTATGTTAAGCACAGTCTCCACTCTTGATGGTGAACTGTCAAAGTTTTCAACTTTCGTACTCTCGATAAGCGACATATCTCTTGAATCTCTGATTTTGTATGATATTGAGGATACACTTTCACCATATGTATCAATTGCAATAGCAAGCTTTTTATCTGACGGGAGCAGTGTAAGATCCGTTGAAAGCCTTGAATAATCAACTTCACATGTATATCCATGCATTGCATTATAAAGTGTTCCTGCTTCTGTCTTTGCCATGACAACCGGAAGTGTTGCTTCTGACATAAGAACTGATGCGGCACTCTCCGTCTTATAATGCATTGATATAAATGTCACTATAGCAGTAACCATAAATATTATGACATATAATATATATTTTCCTGAAAAACTTTTATTTTTCATAAATTACACCTTTCTTATAAAAGTTTATTAAGCGTCAGGTCAAGATTAAGCTCTGACTCCATCTTTTTAAGCTTTTCTGCCGCTTCCCGGTTCTTCTTTCCTGTATAGACAGCCCTTATCAGAAGATTTTTTGGTGTATGTTCCATATCTATAAACTCAAGAATCTGAGTCTGGTATCCGTTTGCCTCAAGAATGTCAGCTCTTATTGCATCTGTAAATATTGCTGCCATCCTCTCTTTCAAAATTCCGTACTTGAATACCGGAGATAAGAGTTCTGATTTAATCTGTCCATTTGCTTCATGCTGACAGCATGGAACTGACAATATAACCTTAGCACCCCATTTTACCGCTTTTCCAAGTGCATAGTCTGTTGCTGTATCACATGCATGGAGTGTTATAACCATGTCAACATGTTCAACATCTTTAAATGAAGCTATGTCTCCTACGTGAAATTCAAGCTTTTCATATCCATATTTCTTTGCAAGCCTGTTACATTCTTTTATAACATCTTCTTTTAAATCAAGACCTATTATCCTTATATTCATGCCTTTTAAAACTTTAAGATAATAATATACTGCAAATGTAAGATATGATTTTCCACATCCGAAATCTATTATTGTCTGTTCTCTTGTACTGTCAAGTTCCGGCAGTATATCCTCGATAAACTCAAGAAATCTGTTAATCTGGCGGTATTTATCATATCTTTGATTAACAATTTTACCCTCTTTTGTCATTACTCCGAGGTCTACAAGAAAATCCACCTTTTTGCCTTCCTCGAGAATATATTTTTTATTTCTGTTATGTGACAATTCTTTCTGGCACCGTACTTCACAGCTCTTTTTGTACTTAATTGTCATATTTGAATTTTTTCCTGATAAAACCTGTGCATCTGCATCAGTCATCTTAAACTGTGCCTGCTTAAAATTATCAGTCATCATCTTTTCTATATAATTCCTGACATCAGCTTCACTGTAATTGTCATGGTAAACTTTTGTCCCTTTGTATTCAGATACCTGAAATAACAGGTTGTTTTTTATTATAACAGGACGAATCTTCACTTTTGATACCTCATCCTGCGATTTATCTTTTCTTCCGCTTATAGTCAAATCAATTAAATTTTTATTCAGACATTTATCAAATAATTCATGTAAATTCATATGCGTATTTATCTCCATTTCAATGTACATACTCTTTTATATTGTAATCCGTTCAGTAAAAAACCGCAATATAAAACAATTTTTATATCTATATTTTATATCTGTGTTTTTATACTTTTTTATTTAAAAATCCTGATTATTCATTGGCGTTGAAAAATAGACACAGGTGACATCTTTTATTTCATCATAATTTACCGAAATACACACATTGACTTTCCCTCTTCCGACATTAATATACTCATCTATTTCATCATCATAACCATAAATTACATATAAATCATCTGTTCTGTTCTGCGTAACAATTTTTGCTCCCACTTCTCCAAGCAGTGAATCTGCAAGTGCATTTTTTTCCTGAATATCAAGTTCACCATTTATTTCACCTTTAAGGTTGACATTTACAGCAGATGTCATTTCGAGGTCTTTTAAAATCTGCTTTACAATTTTTTCGTATGTAAATGCTGATTCAATTCCATTTTTTAATGTAATTCCGATATAAATATACTGCTTATCCTCATCATGGGTTATAAATTTCAGGATAACATCACCATTGACAGATGTCTGGCTCAAAGTCTTAACTGAATTATACTCCTCATCCACCAAATCACTTATCATATAGTGATTTATCCCGATTTTTTCTGCAATATTCTCTAAAATAAGTTTTTTGGCACTATCAGATATGCTGATATCACCATATTTTCCATATGCACTGACTGATGATGACACATCTGAATATGTCTGCCTTCCAAATGCACTTATAATTTTTTCTTCACCACTTAAAGCACTTTCTGAATATAATATGTTGATTGCAGTTATAGTCCATAATGCAAGTGCTATTACTATTGCTATTTTCTGAAAAGGATATTTTATTTTCTTTTTACCACCATCCGTTTCAAGTTCTCCTCTTATACTCATTTTTATATAACAAAATATATCTTTTAACATAAAAACCTCCCTGAAGTGATAATTGAATTATTACCACTCCCGGGAGGTTTATTCATAAAATTAACTGTATTATTAATCTACAGCATTAATTCTGGCAAGTGAACGCTTGAGTGCCATCTCGGCTCTTACAATATTTACATCTGCATCGCTGCTCTTTAATCTTCTCTCAGCACGTACTCTTGCTTCGTTAGCCCTGTTTACATCAATTTCTTCAGGCCACTCGGCAACTTCTGCAAGCACATTTACCTGTGACTGCAAAATTTCGATTATACCACCATGAACAGCAGCTTTTTTAATGCCTTCATCAGTGTGTATTGTCATAACGCCCGGAACAATTACAGCTGTGAGCGGAATATGTCCAGCATATATGCCAATATCGCCTTCACTTGTAGTCAATTCAAGCATTGTCACATCACCGCGATAAAATTCTCTGTCAGGTGTGTTGACTATTAGCGTAAATCTATCTGCCATATATGCTCCTTTCAGGCTTTATTAACCTTAGCAAGAACATCGTCTATATTTCCGCAGTTAAGGAAATATCCTTCAGGAATATCATCATATTTACCTTCAATGATTTCTTTAAAGCCCTGAATTGTCTCACTAATAGGCACATATCTTCCTTCAAGACCTGTAAACTGGCCTGCCACAAAGAATGGCTGTGAAAGGAAACGCTGAACTTTTCTTGCTCTTGATACAACAAGCTTATCATCTTCTGAAAGTTCATCCATACCAAGAATTGCAATAATATCCTGTAATTCCTTATACTTCTGTAAAATCTCCTGTACCTGACGTGCAACCTGATAATGTTCTTCACCAACAATTCTTGGGTCAAGAATTCTTGATGTTGATTCAAGCGGATCAACAGCCGGATAAATACCAAGCTCTACAATAGAACGGGAAAGAACTGTTGTAGCATCAAGATGTGCGAATGTTGTAGCAGGTGCCGGGTCAGTTAAGTCATCGGCCGGCACATATACAGCCTGAACGGATGTGATTGAACCATTCTTTGTAGATGTGATTCTCTCCTGTAATGCACCCATTTCAGTCTGAAGTGTAGGCTGGTAACCTACGGCTGAAGGCATACGTCCAAGAAGTGCTGAAACTTCTGAACCGGCCTGTGTAAATCTGAAAATATTATCAATGAAAAGAAGCACATCCTTTCCACCTTTATCTCTGAAGTACTCAGCCATTGTAAGTCCTGTAAGGCCTACTCTCATTCTGGCTCCAGGTGGTTCGTTCATCTGACCGAATACCATTGTTGTCTTTTCGATAACGCCTGATTCCTTCATTTCATAGTAGAGGTCATTACCCTCTCTTGTACGCTCACCAACACCTGTGAATACTGAGTATCCACCATGCTCTGTAGCAATATTTCTGATAAGTTCCTGAATAAGTACCGTCTTACCAACACCGGCACCACCGAAAAGACCTATCTTACCACCCTTCTGATAAGGACAAAGAAGGTCAACTACCTTGATACCTGTTTCAAGCATCTCTGTAGATGTTGACTGGTCTTCAAATGCCGGTGCCTTTCTGTGAATCGGCATATATTCTTCTGTCTCAGGTACCGGCTTGTTATCAATCGGATCACCGAGTACATTAAACATTCTTCCCAATGTGTTCTCACCAACAGGAACAGATATTGGAGCACCTGTAGCTTCTGCATCCATTCCTCTGACAAGACCATCTGTCGGTCCCATGGCAATACATCTTACTGTATCATCACCGAGATGCTGGGCAACTTCGACAACCAGACGCTCACCATTACTTCTTGTAATGTTAATCGCTGAGTTAATCTCTGGCAACATCTCATTCTGGAATTTTATATCCAAAACGGCACCGATAATCTGGGTAATTTTACCTATATTTTTCTCTGCCATTTAATCTAGCCTCCATATTTTTATTCGATAGCATTAGCGCCCGCAATAATTTCAGTAAGCTCCTGCGTAATAGATGCCTGACGGGCTCTGTTGTACTTAAGCGACAGAGTTGAAATCATCTCTTCTGCATTGCTTGTTGCACTATCCATTGCCTGCATTCTGGCACCATTTTCACTTGCAACAGACTCAATAAGTGCACCATAAACCAGGCTGCATACATACTTGGGAATAATCATATCAAGTGCTTCTTCCTCGCTTGGTTCATATGTCATAAGTGCTTCACTTCCGTCTGTTTCATGTGCGGCATCATCTGCCTCTACAGGAAGCAGTCTGATTAACTGAGGTTCATGCACAACTGTATTTTTGAATACTGTATATGCAAGATAAATTTCTCCTACCTCACCATCTGCAAATGCTGAAAGCACATCATCACAAATTTCTTTCGCATCTTTGTAAATAGGGTCATTAATTGCTTCAGAATAATCAGCTTTTATTTCATATCCTTTTCTTTCAAGCAATTCACGTCCTTTTTTACCGACAGCATATACAACGGTATTTTCCTTAGTAAAACCTTCATCAATAATCATTCTGGTTATATTGGAATTGTAACCGCCGGCAAGACCTCTGTTTGCAGTAACCACAATTACAGCTTTTTTGTCAGATTCTGACTCTTTAAGATACTTATGGTTAATGTGTCCTGACTTTGCCAGAATACTTTGGACTGTCTCATACATCAAATCGAAATATGGTTTTGTATTCTCTGCCCTTCCTTTAGCTTTTTGCAGCTTAACGGTGGAAACGAGTTTCATGGCTTTAGTTATCTGACCGGTACTCTGAATCGAGTCTTTACGTCTTTTTATGTCTCTCATTGAGGCCATAATCCATTACCTCCATCCACTGTTTTATTTAAATGTCTTTTTAAATGCTTCTATAGCACTGATAAGCTCTTTTTCTGTCTCTTCATCAAGTACCTTTGTCTCTTTGATTTTCTCCGGTATCTGAGGATATTTAGTATCAATAAACTCAAATAATCCATCCTGGAAATCTATAACTCTGTCTACATCTATGTCAATAACATATTTCTTTGTAACGGCATAGATGATTATTACCTGATATTCAACCGGCATTGGCTTATACTGTGGCTGTTTAAGCATCTCTCTGATTCTTTCACCCTGTGCAAGAGTTTCCTTTGTATCAGCATCAAGTTCTGAACCAAACTGTGCAAATGATGCAAGCTCTCTGTACTGGGCAAGCTCTGTACGAATAGGAGCCGCAATCTTCTTCATAGCCTTAATCTGTGCAGAACCACCAACTCGTGATACTGACAAACCAGCATTAACAGCTGGTCTGAAACCTGAATTGAACATCTCTGTCTCAAGATAAATCTGTCCATCTGTAATTGAAATTACATTTGTAGGAATGTACGCAGATACATCTCCTGCCTGTGTTTCAATAATAGGAAGTGCTGTAAGAGAACCTCCGCCGTACTCATCTGACATTCTGGCAGCTCTTTCGAGAAGTCTTGAATGAAGATAGAATACATCACCAGGGTAAGCTTCACGTCCTGGTGGTCTTTTAAGGAGCAATGAAAGTGTACGATATGCAGCAGCATGTTTGCTCAAGTCATCATAAACAACTAAAACATCCTGTCCCTGTTCCATCCATTCCTCACCAATTGCACATCCTGAATATGGTGCAATATACTGTAATGGTGCAAGCTCACTTGCTGTAGAAGCTACAACTGTTGTATAACTCATAGCACCATTTTCTTCAAGAGTCTTAACTATGTTAGCAACTGTAGACGCTTTCTGTCCAATTGCCACATAGATACATTTTACGTTCTGACCTTTCTGGTTGATAATTGTATCAACAGCAATAGCTGTCTTTCCTGTCTGACGGTCACCGATAATAAGCTCTCTTTGTCCTCTTCCGATTGGTACCATGGCATCAATAGCCTTAATACCTGTCTGAAGTGGTGTATCAACTGATTTTCTTGTAATAACACCTGATGCAACTCTTTCAATCTGACGGAACTTATCTGTATTGATAGGTCCTTTTCCATCGATTGGCTGTCCGAGTGCATTAACAACTCTTCCAATAAGTGCATCGCCAACAGGAACCTCAACTACTCGTCCTGTTGTCTTTACTGTATCTTTTTCACTGATATTTCGTGAATCGCCGAGAAGAACTGCACCAACATTATCCTCTTCGAGGTTCAATACCATTCCGTAAACCCCGCCCGGGAATTCAAGCAGTTCACCCTGCATTGCTTTCTCTAGTCCATGTATACGTGCAATACCGTCCGCAACCTGAATTACAGTACCTACATCTGATACTTCAAGGCCTGTAGCATACCTTTCAATCTGTTCTTTAATAACAGAACTGATTTCTTCCGGTCTCAAATTCATTAGACTAACGCACCTTCTTTCTATTAAAGTATAAACTTACGATAACTGGATTTTTTTCAAATCTCCTGCAAGCTTATCTAATTTTGTTTTTATGCTGCTGTCTACAACACGATCATTTATACGAATAATCATTCCTCCAAGCAGCTCCGGCTCAACAGAATAATTCATGCGGAATTCTTTATAATCCGTTGTTGCCAAAAGGCGTTTTAATACCTTTTCTTTTTGTTCCTCACTAAGTGGAACAGCTGTTTTTACATATGCAGTGCCTATCTTTTTGTATTCAAGCACCTTTGCCATAAACATATTAAGAGTTTCAACAATGTCCTTATGTCGGTCTTTAGCAATCATAAGAACAAGAAGACCTGTCATCTCTTTTGAAATAACTCTTCCAAATGTATCCTCTATAAAATGTTCTTTATCTTCTTTGCTGACTTTCGGATGATTCAAAAGCTTTGAAATCTCATCATTTTCTGAGCACTCTTTAAGAATGACTTCGGCTTCATTATAGAACTCATCCACTCGTCCTTCCTGCACAGCAAGCTCAAATATAGCTTCACTGTATTTTGTTGCCGCTAACTTAGCCATGTCTTATCACCCATTTCATTCAAAGTCTGTTCAATAAGTGCCTGACTGTCTGCTTCTGATATAGATTCAGCCACAACCTTAGATGCCATAAGTCTTGCAACTGCAATAATCTGCTGCTTGACTTCATCTGCTGCTTTCTGCTTTTCAAGCTCTGCCTCAGTATTAGCTCTGGCAATTATTCTTGCTGCTTCCTGCTTTGCATCAGCAACAATCTTTTCTTCATTATGCTTTGCAACTTTTCTTGCATCGCTTAAAATGCCCTCTGCCTCTTTATTGGCAGCTTTAAGTTTTGCTTCATATTCCTGCTTCATGGCAAGGGCTTCTTTCTTATCTGCCTCAGCATTTTCTCTGTCACTTGTAATTTTATCCTGTCTCTTTTTTAACATATTTCTGACCGGATTAAATAATATAAATGAAAGTAATATAAATAATATAAATACATTTATAGCTGTGATTGAAGCATCAAAAAGAAGCTGGTAATCCAGACCAAACAGTCTGCCATCATCCGCCAGGGCTATCATTGTACTTCCCAAGGAACTCAAAATATATAGCCTCCTTCCTGACAATTTTTAATTTTACGTAATCTCATTGTTATTTTACTTAAATGGCTTAACGAACATTAAGATAATAGCAACGGCGAAACCGTAAAGACCTGTTGTCTCGGCAACGGCCTGTCCAAGAAGCATTGTTGAAGTGATTGCTGACTTTGCTCCTGGATTACGTCCAACTGCTGCAGCACCGTGTCCGGCTGCAATACCCTGTCCAATACCAGGACCTACACCTGCGATCATAGCAATACCTGCACCAATAGCTGACATAGCCTGGATAAATTCCTGTCCACTAATATTCATGTTTAAAATCCTCCATTAAAATTAATTTTACACCGTACGTTATTCGTCGGCAATTTTATCATTTATATATACCATTGTCAGCATACAGAATACGTATGCCTGAATGCATCCCGAAAACAGGTCAAAGTACGCATGAAGCAATGCCCCACCGCCGATTGTATACGGGTTGAGCAAGTCATATATAAGTCCCATAAGAACTGTACCTGACATAATATTTCCGAAAAGACGCAATGAAAGAGACAATGGAACTGCAAACTCACCAATAAGGTTAATAGGAAATAAGAACCATATTGGCTGGAACAGTGCCGTAAAATGTCTGATTTTATTTTTCTTTATACCATTAAACTGAATGAGTACAAATGTTATAAGACCAAGACACAGCGTAACACCGTAATCCGCCGTAGGCGGTCTCAAGCCAAACAGACCTGAAATATTGGATATAATTATAAAAAGGAACAATGTAGACATATAGTTTACAAACTTGTTCGCATTTTTTCCCATAATTCCTTCAACCATGGTCTGAAGCATTTCTACAATCAGCTCTATTATATTCTGGAAAAATCCCGGTGTGTCTGATGCTTCTGCCTTATTAATCTTAATTCTTGCAATTATAGCAACAACAAGAATAAATATAGAGACTATAAGCAAAGCAACATGTGTTGTATTGATACTGAAATCATAGTCAATACCCGGGATTCTGAACTTATAGAGTGACTTAATCATAAAACTGCTGTCACAGGCTATCATTGAGGTCATCGAGGTCACACCCATGCTCCCCACATTCTTTTCCTCCTTTTCTTAGTATTTTGGACGATATTCTCAAGGCAGCCGGCTGCAGATACGCAGACAGCTTCATAATGAACATTCCAACAAGTGCCGCAAGCAGATCTCCGATATCACAAAGATACAATATTGCAAATATGGCAATCATAACCGTAAGCCTCAAAAGATAACCTAACAGATATGACTTTTTAGGATTAGCTTTTCCATATACCACTTTACGCACTTTAAAGCTCATGTTCAACACACAAAAAATGGCATAAATTACCCCTGCCAGAAATCCAACTGCAAATTTTGCCGGATTCTCAAATAAAAGGAATATAACAATCTCACCAATAATAAGATATAATAAATCTATTACCAATATTTCAGGCAATGCCTCATTTAAATCTCTAAGTCTGTTTGTCATTTTCTTTTTCTTGATTAGCCCTTTCAATTTTCCGCTTAATTTCGTCTTCCTGACGCTTTTTTCGTCTGTTTTCTTCGCTCTTTACAACATTCATAACAAGTACATAGGCATTTCTTGCACCAGCAGCTATTCCGACAACCAGCAAAGGAAGTGTAAAATATGTTCCAAACTTTTTATCAAGCCATATTCCCAATGCCATACATAAAAACATCGGTATCATCACACATATGCCAACCTGCGAAATTAAAATAATGTTGCGATACTCAGAATTCTTATCACTAGAGCCCATACGAATATCCTCTCAAATTTCGTTTGCTATTATAATAACATTTAAAATCAAATAAGTCCATTTTTTTTACATCAATAAAACGATTGAATTTATAGCTTTATATTGCTATAATTCACTTAAAATAAGTACTTAATACAATTTTCATTTTAATTTAACAGATAATTTATACCAAATTTTATATAGATATATAGAACGGAGATTACCATGAGCGATTTATACAGACGACGTTTAATCCCAGATGAATGTCTTCATTTAAAAAATGACCACATCATTCATATCAGCAAAGACATTATTGTCACAAAATGGAATACCATTCATCCAAAAGCAGAATTCTCACATGGAATCTCCATGTACTGTCTTAATGAAGGCTGGAAAATAAGCAAGTTTTTTACATCTGAAAACAAGCTGAAATATATCTACTGCGATATAATAGACACTGATTATAACAGTCTGAAAGACGAATATATATTTACCGACCTTCTTGCCGATGTAATTATTGAAAATTCCGGATTTGTAAAGGTTGTGGACCTTGATGAACTCGCTGATGCCTGCAGCAACGAATTAATAAGCACATACCTTTTGACCGCTTCACTTCACCGCCTTAATAATCTTTTATCTATTATATACGATGGCTCATTTAAAGATTATATATATAAACTTGACAGTTATTTTTCAAAAGATAAAGAAATATAAGATATTTTTTAATTAAATATCATATTCTCATAGCAACCGGTTTTGCATGTTTATAAAATACTTTTCCGACTTGCAAAACCGGCATATTACTATTGCCATTAACAATTATAATGTAATAGTTATTTCTCTTTCTGTTCTCTGATATTGATAATATCTGACACCTGCTGCATTAAGCATTCTCTTTGATGCAATAACGGATGCCGTATCAGCATATTTATCACAATCATATACAATTGTTTTTATTCCCGCCTGAATTATAGCCTTCGCACACTCATTGCATGGAAAAAGCGTTACATACATCTTTGCATTATCAAGACTTCCACCACGATAGTTAAGAATTGCATTCAGTTCACTGTGTGCTGTGTACATATACTTATTATCAAGTGGTGCACCTTCTCTTGCCCATGGGAATTCATCATCTGAGCATCCTCTTGGCAATCCGTTATATCCCATAGAAAGAATCTTATTGTCATTACTTACTATACATGCACCGACCTGGGTATTCGGATCTTTGGAACGAAGTGCCGACATTTTGGCAACACCCATAAAATATTCATCCCATGAAATATAGTCTGTTCTTTTATCGCTCATTGAAAATCCTCCAATCTGCAATATTACTGTTCAAGCATATTTATTCTTCTGATATGACGTTCATCATTAGAAAACTTTGAATCAATAAATGTATCTGCAATTCTGAATGCAAGTTCAGATCCAATTACTCTTGCACCGAGACATAATACATTCGCATTATTATGTTCCTTTGTCATCTGTGCACTAAAACAATCTCCGCAAAGTGCTGCTCTTATACCTTTAATCTTATTTGCAGCCATGCTCATTCCAATTCCTGTTCCACATATAAGAATACCCTGCTCGCATTCTCCAGAAAGAATTTCATCGGCAACTTTCTTGGCATATACCGGATAATCACATGACTCTTTTGAATAACATCCTACATCCTTACACTCAATTCCTCTTTTTTTTAGATGCTCTATCATCTGCTCTTTAAGTTCAATTCCGCCGTGGTCACTACCAATTGCAATCATTTTGTTATTCTCCTTTTTCTTCTTTTTGTTTTATATTATTTATAATATTGTCAGCTGCTATATCAACCAGATGCTGCAGCTGTTCAAAACATACATTATATTCTTCAATACCTTTTCCATATGGGTCCTGTACTTCTTCTTCAGGTTCACCGCAGAATTCACATAATGTATACACATTAATTGCTCTGTCAAATGAATCATATAGTTTCTGCTTCATTGAGGCATTCATAACCAGAACAAGCGTATCTTTCCCAAAATCATTATTGGCAATCTGTATTGCATTATTACTTGGCATAATCATATTATGGCTTGCCGCAACCGCAACCGCTTTGGGATTATATGGTTCTTCAAAAAGCACAACCATGCCACGCGATTCTACGATAACATCATATTTTGACAGTCTGTTCTGCATAATTGTCGCCGCCATAGGACTACGGCATGTATTTCCCATACAGACAAATATAATTTTATTATATGTGTTCATAAGCAGTTCCGCCTCCCGTCAGACCCTGATAATTGTATGTCCTGCTGCTTTTATAAGCCTGTTCATAACCGCCTGGCCAACATTATCAGTCGGAAAACTCTCTGAATATACATACTGTATTCCATCTTCATCAAAACTTCTAAGTGCTGCAAACAGATTCTTTGCCGCGAGTGCCTCATCACATCTGCTGCCCATATCTACAATCTTATCAGCATTATAGCATCCTGCATCCTCGCTGACTGTCATTACGCCGACACGTTTGCCCTCTTTTCTTCTAAGCTCACATAATTCATTGATTTTGCCGACCACTTTATCAGAATCACCTGTAACAATAACCACATTGGCATCCGGTGAATAATGCTTGTATTTCATGCCAGGTGCTTTTGGAACTATTCCATCTGCTACATTTCCCATAACAGCCGGGTCAACTTTCACTTCTCCAAGCACATCTTCAAGCTGCTTTTTAGTTATAAATCCAGGTCTCAAAATAGTTGGCACATCTTCACTCAGATCAACTATGGTAGATTCCACGCCTATATCCACTGTGTCATCAGCTATAATCATATTGATTCTTCCATTCATATCATGAATTACATGTTCTGCCTTTGTAGGGCTCGGCTTACCCGAAATATTCGCACTAGGTGCTGCTATATATACACCGGATGTTTTAATGAGCCTTGCAGCCACAGGATGACTCGGCATTCTTATAGCAACCGTTCCAAGACCACCTGTTATGCTGTCTGGAACTATATCTTTCTTTTTAAGAATCATCGTGAGTGGTCCCGGCCAGAAAGCCTCTGCTGCCTTTACTGCCATATCATTTACATCACATGAAAGCACTTCTAAATCTTTCTTATCAGCAATATGCACAATAAGCGGATTATCAGAAGGTCTTCCCTTTGCCGCGTATATCTTTGCAGATGCCTTTTCATCAAGAGCATCCGCACCAAGTCCATATACCGTTTCTGTAGGAAATGCAACAAGTCCGCCATTCTTTAAAATCTCTGCTGCCTGCTCATATATCTCATCATCACTGTCATCATGCATTATTTTTTTAATTACAGTATCCATAATCATATCCTCTTTTCAGAATGTATACATATTATAGCCGAGTTTTATATGAGTGTAAACCCCAATTCAGCTGTTATATATTTCAATTATTATGCTTTTCATCACAAAAATAATTTATTATTCCCTTATATAAAGCTTCAGCTATTTTCTGCTGGTATTCGCTGCTGTTTAGCAGTGATGCCTCTGTCGGATTTGACAAAAATCCACACTCAGCAATTACTGTCGGAGCTGATGTATGTACAAGCATATAATATGTGCTGTCTGCCTTTTCAACTCTTTTATTTTCAGAATCAAGATTTTCCTTAAAAGAAGCCTGCAATATTTCTGCCAGCTTTTTACCTTCTACAGAGTGTTTATAATAAAACACCTGTGCTCCCTTTACATCCTGACTCTGGAAGCTGTTCTGATGTATGCTTACCACTATATCCGCTTTGCTGTCTTTTATAATCTGACATCGTTTCTTCATGTCAGCAATTTTCTTATTATCATCATTTTCACTGTATAGACCGTTTTCATCTTCCCTCGTCATTACAACATTAAATCCGGTATCAATCAATTTTTTCTGCAGTTTTTTTGCTATTGAAAGATTAACATCCTTTTCAAGAATTCCATTATCGCTCTTCTTCCCCGGGTCAATACCGCCATGTCCGCTGTCAATCACCACTGTTTTCTTTGTAAAATCAATCTTTATTCCTGTATCTTCACTTTCTGCGTCTGCATTACTATATACATCTTTACGTGTCCGGATTCCCTGCCCCGGATTTTTCACCAATCTTGGCAATGCAATACATGCTGCTGTATACACCGCCGCCAGTGTCATTACGCTCATTGCTGTAACTAATTTTTTATAATTCAATCCTGCTCCCTCCATATAGTTTCAGGAGTATTTTTTACTACATTTTTATTCTTTCTATTTCTTTAATATGATTAAATTTTTGTGAGGCTGCCCACCTATATCAGTGAAGCAGCCCCGTCAATGGGTTATTTATTCCTTTTGTTGTGATATATATTTTTGTGCTTTTAAACTTTTATGTAATTCCAAGATAATACGCAAACCATTCAAGAGTTTCTGATGTCATTTTCATTGGATTTATCTCAACCGGAATATCCACAGCTTTTATATTGTAATTTTTAGTCAGTTTTCTTAGTTGTTTTTTATCTGACATAAAAACTGCCACCATAAAATCTGCACCTTCAAAGCCTTCAACGGCTCTTATCAATCTTCCCAGTTTATATACCGAAGTGGAACCGACCACTATACGTACATCACATCTTAAAAATTCGGCAATATTATCTTTTGCTTCATAATTCATATCGCAGATTACCACATTATATTTTTTCATATACAGCTGCCCTAATTCATCTGTCGTCGGGCATATGCAACAATCAATTCCTTTATATGAAAAACACCGCATGTCTCCATCCATATTTTTTGTCTCATCGTATAATTTCACAAAATCTCCATGACCATTACATTCTACGACAGCAGTCTTATAACCTAAACCATTTGCAAAATAATTAGATGCCATCAACGCAAAATGTGTTGTCCCAACTCCGCGTCCTGCACCAATCACACCGACTTTCAGCATTCTGCTGCCATGTAATAATGCAGATGTGCGTGGTATATTATTTTTCAATAATTTCCATAATTTCATCTGCTTCCTCCTCAAACAGTTCATTAGCACTATCCCATTCATATATACATGGGAAACGGTAAATTCTGCACTTACCTTTATAACTGCTTATGAAATCATAAAATTCTCTTCCGCCAATATGATTAATAAAAATAATGCTGTCACTTGTTACACTTTCCATAGCTGTCATATTATTTCTTCGGTAATTCGTATTGCCTACAAATATAGTAATGCCATCTTTTCCACCTTCTGCACATTCACCTCTTCTACTGTTACAGTGCTCGTCTATACATCCGCAGTCATGAATTATATACTCATATCCTGACAGATTATATGTGATGCAGCCATTATAATCAGGTATAATATCAATCCCGGCTTTTCCCTTAATCTTATCTGCTCCTATTGTATATATACCGTTACATAATGTTCCCTTGTCTGTAACTGCCCTGTAATCTGATGTGTCATTATGCCTGAGACATATAACATTCCGTTTCTTTCTTTTTAAGAATGATGCAAAACAAAGACAGAAATGTGTAGCACCCGAATTATGCATAAAACCATATACATATATATGACAAACCTTATCAGTATTGTTTTTATCCGCTATTACAGATTTCTTTCCACGAAAAAATCCTAAAAATTTCTTTGTAATATCAAATTTTGCTATTTTTTTGTAATTCATGGTATCCGATATACTGCATAGCTCTTTTCGTAATGCTGCTATGGACTTATATCTTTGAATCGAATTGTGCCTGATACACTTTCTTATAACAGGTCCAATTGAATTTGAATACAACCGGCAGACCGATTCTGCTTCGGATGTAAAAGACTGTACATGACCACTTGATGCCATATACAAAAATAAAATTCCAATACTATATATATCTGACCTGACACTGCCATCACCGTTGTACTGTTCCGGTGCAGCATAGCCCGCTGTTATATACATTGCATGCCCGGCATGGCGTCCATCAATCATATCTGAATTATCGAAGTCAATAATGAATACTTCCCGCTTCCCATCTGAATTATCTCTTATAATTATATTAGATGGCTTAATATCAAGATGAACTATCCCTGCACATTCGTGGAGATATGAAATAATATCGCAAATCCTGATGCCTATATCTGCCATATCATGTGCGGTAATGCATCCTGCCTCACTTATATATTCCGTCAAAGATTTACCAGAAATATATTCTTCTATAATGCAGATACTATCATTGTTATCTTCAATGTCAAATACGACCGGTATGCCTGGACACTTGAGGTTCTTAATCATATCAGCCTCCCGCAGTATTCTCTCATAATCATCACAAGTCTTCATAACTATCTTGGCAGCTCTGTATACATTAAGAAGCTTATGCCTTACAAGATATACCGTAGAATGACCAGTCCTGGCAAGAACCTTTATAATCTCATACTTATCAGATATTTAATTAACCTCCTTTTCTACAATACTAATTGGTTCAGTTATTATATTACCACAATATTTTAAAAAGTCAATAACAAATATAAATTTTTAGTAAATAATACTTTTTAACGCCTCAAATACCTTTACATATCCATCAAAAATGGGTATTATTATTTTACAACCAATCCAGAAAAATATGTATGGACGGATTGCCAGATTGGAAGTGATTATATGAAGATTGAAAAGATAAATGACAACCAGATACGCTGTACACTCAACAAAGCTGACCTTGCCGCAAGACATTTAAAAATAAGCGAACTTGCTTATGGCAGTGACAAAGCAAAAGCTTTATTCAGAGATATGATGCAGCAGGCTTCTGCCGAATTAGGATTTGATGCCGAAGATATTCCTCTTATGATTGAGGCGATTCCTGTGTCAGCAGAATGTATTGTTCTTATAGTCACCAAAGTTGACGACCCTGAAGAACTGGATACCCGCTTTTCACGATTCTCATCTGATAACGATGATGATAATGATTCATTTTATCCTTTCGATGACGATTTTGATGACTTTGACACTATTGAAAATATATCAGGTAACTCTCCTGCACCTACTGCTGCAGATGAACTTGATGAAGATGATAATTCTGATTCTGATGATGTTGTTCTTCCCGACGCAAAGACCGCAAACGACGTCATTAATCTGTTCAGCAAAGTAAAGGAATATCTTAACAAGAATATTGAAAAAACAACTGATGACAGTTTTGTTCCGCTAAAAGATGCCATTCTGCCTGATAGTAAAGATGTATCTTCAGATAAGCAGAATTCACATACGGCACAGACAGAAACTATCAAGCCTGTTATAAGAATATATTCTTTTGATAATTTTGAAAACTTTGAATCAGCTGCACATGTAGTATATCCTTTATATTCTGACAGGAATTCTTTATATAAAGATAAAAAAAATAACAGATATTACCTCGTTATTGAAAAAATCACATGCACTAGCAGCGATTTTAACAAGACATGCAATATTCTATCCGAATATGGTAATAAAGAAAATATGCCTGCAAGCAGCCTTACATTTTTTGATGAACATTATGAATGTATTATTAAAAAGCATGCTATACAGACCATTGTAAAAATATAATATAATTTTCCCGGCTGTCTGAAGCTTAATGTAAATTAAGATTCTTTACATTAAGTTATACGGCAGCCGGGTTATTTTTAGCCAACAGACTCTAAATAATCTGTTATATCTTCCATCAATGCTTCACAATCAAGTCCATGAACCATTGCTGCTTCTTCAATTGTCTCACCTGCTGATGAAGGACATCCTACGCAATGCATTCCAGCACTCATAAGAATAGGAATTATTCCGGCATCAATCTGTATAGCTTCACCAATAGTAGTGTCCTTAGTAATCTTAGCCATTGCTAAACCTCCTGATTTTATTTTTGGTACATCTAATATAATAGTAACAGACAAAAAAGTCAAGCTGTGTTATTTTTCCCATTTTAACCATTTTTCAAACATTTTTGATACTTTTTATCTTTAATAATACTCTGTTAAATTGCGTTTCAGTGTTGAATTTTTGCACATAATATCGTATAATCATGTCAACAAACATTTTAAGGAGGATTATAACTATGGCATATGTAATTAACGATGAATGTATCAGCTGTGGTGCTTGTGTATCAGGTTGTCCTGTAGAAGCAATCAGTGAAGGTGCTTCTCATATGGAAATCAACGCTGATGTATGTGTTGATTGTGGTGCTTGTGCTTCTGTCTGTCCAGTAGGCGCTCCAAATCCACAGTAGGTTGTATAATACAGTTGATATTGAGCTGTGTACATACGAAAAAATCACAACGCTTAATACGTTGTGATTTTTTATAAGTCTATGTTAGTTATATATAACCTCTGTTAGTTGTATGTATTTTTATATAATCTATACTCTCTGACCTCTGTCAAGTAAATCTGCAAATCTTGTCTGCTCCGGAATCCATGCCATTTTAACAGTTCCGATTGGACCGTTTCTTTGCTTTGCAATAATTATCTCAGCAATTCCTTTTATATCTGTATCTTTATTATAATAATCATCCCTGTAAAGAAACATTACAACATCCGCATCCTGCTCGATAGCTCCCGACTCTCTCAAATCTGAAAGCATCGGTCTGTGATCGGGTCTTTGTTCAACAGCTCGGCTAAGCTGTGAAAGTGTGACAACCGGAACATTCAACTCTCTTGCAAGAGCTTTTAAAGCTCTTGAAATATCCGAAATTTCTTGCTGTCTGTTGTCACTTCGCCTTCCGCTTCCACTCATAAGCTGAAGGTAATCAATTATGACAAGTCCGAGGTCATTTTCCATCTTATACTTTCTACACTTTGAACGCAGTTCTGAAATTGAAATACCAGGTGTATCGTCAATTATAAGATGTGACTTTGCAATACTGTCCGCACCTTCTATCAATTTGCCCCAGTCACTCGAATCAAGACGTCCTTTTCTTAATTTATCAGCATCCACTGTAGATTCAAGACTGAGCATTCTGTTTACAAGCTGGACATTTGACATTTCCAATGAAAATATTGCAGTTGTTATTCCCTGTTTTATTGCGACATTTTCTGCTACATTTAACACGAATGCCGTCTTACCCATCGAAGGTCTTGCCGCGACAAGTACAAAATCCGATGGCTGAAGTCCTGAAAGATATCCGTCCAAATCTTTAAATCCTGTCGGAACACCAGTAACCGCTCCTCTGTTTTTTGCCGCAGATGAAATTTTATCAAGTGCTTCAAGAACAACCTTATCAATAGGCTTATATTCATGATTTCCTTTATTTTTTACAAGGTCAAATATCTTTTTTTCTGTATCCGCAAGTATATCTTCTGTTTTTTGCGTTCCGGCATAACAATCATTAGCAATTGAATCATTAACACGGATTATATTACGAAGAATTGATTTATCCTTAACTATTCCTGCATATTGACGTATATTTGCAGATGTTGGAACTGCTGCCAGCAAATCTCTTATAAATTCAAGGCTGTAAACTTCTGCGGATACATTTTTTTCCTTGAGACGTTCCTGCAATGTTACAATATCAACAGGTCTGCCCTCATTATTCATGTCAACCATGGTCTGAAACATGACACCATACTGGTTATGGTAAAAATCATCAGCCACAAGCATTTCACTGGCAGTTATAATCGCCTGCTTGTCCATAATCATGGAACCTACTACAGACTGCTCTGCCTCAAGGCTGTTTGGCATAATTCTGGTGATTGCCACATCTTCCATTACTTACTTTCTCCTACTACGACTCTTAATTTCGCAGTTACATCCTTATGAAGCTTAACAGGTACTTCATATGTTCCAAGTGTCTTGATTGATTCCTCAAGCTTCATCTTTTTCTTATCTATATCAAGTCCCAGCTGTTCTTTTGCAGCAACAGAAATTTCTTTTGATGAAACTGCCCCAAATGTTCTTCCGCCTTCACCTGTTTTTATCGTAACTTTAACAGGCTGTGCTTCCACCTTTACTGCCAGTTCCTTAGCAGCTGCAAGCTCCTCTGCTTCATGTTTGGCCTGTCTTGCTTTTTCAAGTTTTAAATCATTGAGATTTTTTGCATTTGCCTCAAGTCCAAGCTTCTTAGGCAACACATAATTTCTCGCATAACCATCATTAATCTTTACTATCTGTCCTTTTTTACCTAATGACTTAACGTCCTGTAATAAAATAACTTCCATTATATTTCTCCTTCCTGTATCATCGAATCCAATGTAACTTTTATTGTCTGGACTGCCTGGTCAACAGTACAATCCGTAAGCTGTGCACCGGCGATTGTCATATGTCCGCCTCCGCCTAATTTTTCCATGACAAGCTGTACATTTACCTCATCAATAGAACGTGCACTTATATATATAATATTATTGTAGGCTGTTATTACAAATGATGCTTTTATTCCTGATATGTCAAGCAGCTGGTTTGCAGCTTTGGCACCGCCTATCGTCGGACTTTCAACTCCTTCACCGTCAAATACTGTTATGGCAAATGCATCCCTGTATACTGTTGCCTTGCTTACCGCCTGTGCAACTGCCCTGTATTCTGCCATATCAGTACGAAGCATCTTTCTTACTCTTGTGACATCAGCACCATGTCTTCTAAGAAATGCTGCTGCCTCAAATGTTCTCGGACCTGACTTATTATTAAATCCATTCGTGTCTATATTGATTCCGGCATACAGTGCATCGGCTTCAAATGCCTTTATTTTCACACCATCCTCAACATACTGAATCATCTCAGTAATCATCTCAGCCGCTGATGAAGCATATGGGTCAACATATGACAAGACTGCCCCTGTAATAGGCTCGCTTGACTGCCTGTGATGGTCAAATACGATTATCGTCCTGCATATATCAAGAAGAGCCGGACACTCTGTCATCTTAGCCTTGTTAACATCAACAACAATAACTGCAGTCTGTGAATCTACATATTCCGGTGCTTCTTCTTTCAAAAGGAACATATCTCTCGGATAATCATCATTGTTAATGAATCTGTCCATAAATGGCTTAACACTGCTTGTCACATCATTAATTACAATGTGTGCTTTCTTGCCAAGTCGTCTGCATATTACATATATACCAATTGCCGAACCAAATGCATCTATATCTGCAAGTTTATGTCCCATTATAAGGACCGTCTGCGTCGGTTCAAGAATCTGTCTTAATGCATGTGCTTTTACACGCACCTTTACTCTTGTATTTTTTTCCATCTGCTGGCTCTTACCGCCATAGTAAAGTGTCTTCTCGCCATCTTTAACAACAGCCTGGTCTCCGCCTCGTCCAAGTGCAAGATCCATGGCTGATTTCGCAACATCATAATTTTTTGCATAATCACTTGCACCTGTGCCAACACCGATACTTAATGTAAGTGTCATTTCATTGCCGATTTTTACGCTCTTGATATCTTCTAGTAAACTGAATCTGTCTGACATAAGTTTCTCTAAATACTTATATCTGAAAATAGCAAGATATTTGTCTTTTTCCATCTTTCTTACTATCGCAGAACCACACGCAAAATACTTATTAACTCTCTTATCTATAAGACCTATAAATAATGAACGTCTGACATCATCTATACTTTCAAGTGCTTCCTCATAATTATCAATATAAATAAGTCCAACAACAAAACGCTCATCCTTTATTTTCTGGATATACATGTTAATATCTGTCTCATCAAACATATACATCGCAATAAACGAATTATTCTGTTCTGTCTCAATTATATCAACCTGCTGCGTAAGTGCATCAACAGCAATCCGCTTCATCTCTACAAGATAATCCCTGCCATTATATGCAAGACGCATCTCTTTCGCATCTTCTCCTGTCGGAAATACTTCCGGCTTAATCTGTGGAAAAATGCTTTGTATATTTTTTCGGAAATCTTTCTTTTTATCAGTTTTTTCCATCATAATTCTGTTCATCCACAGAACACGTCCGTTATTGTCAAGCAGGCAATACGGAACACTGAGTTCGTATAAAAGCTGATGCTGTACCTGTGAATAATTAGAAGAGAATTCTATCATCTCATGCATAATTCCGGGTCTGAGATAAAAAATCATAATCCCGTAAACAACTGCATAAAGCATGACAAAACCCAGCATAATATTACCACAGGATGTATCTTTGACATACATAACAACAGTGACAATTAAAAGTATTATGCCTACATATAGCGGCCACATAATATATGACTTCAGTTTTCCCGACAATTTATAAATCTGATTTCTGCCCTTGCTCTTCATAATAATCTCCATCAAACAAAAACATTTTAAATTATTATACCATTTATAAATTTTATTGTAAATAACAACGTAGTGCGACACCGCATACTGCAATGATGCCAATAAACTGTATGCACGCCGAAAATGTCACTGAAAGTGAAGAAAAGGCACAAGCTTACGCCCGTGCCTTTTCAATATTGATTTATTTTATTAATAAATCATTTTATTATTTTACAATTCTTCTTTTTCTGTCATAAATGCAAACTGCTGCAATAGCTGCTCCACTCATTAAGAATAATGCTAAGAGAAATGCAATATTTGATGTATCACCTGTAGTAACTGACTCACCAATAACAGGACTAACTGATGCTGTCAATTTATCATGTGAGAAATCTGCACCAACACCTGCAGGAGCTTTATCTGTAAGTGCAAATATATCTCCGAGTGCGATTGTGCCATCTGCATTTCTTGTAATTGTGCCTACTGACTTAACTCCGTCAAGAATTGCTGAGTAATCCAATGACTTGAACCAGTCTGTTGATACTGTTGCACCTTCTGAATTAACAGATGTCTTAGATGCTGTATCCCAGAAATAGTTCGTTGTCTTGTAAATCTTCTTAATATCCTGTGTTCCCTTAGGTTCAAGGTCTTCCTTAACATTAAGTCCTGCTGTTCTTGCAACTGTATCTGAATCAAATCCTGTTCTGTAAGAAATAATTCCTGTTGCTTCATAGTCTGTATTTTCTGCTGTCTTTGTGTAAAGAGCAACATTGTATGACTCATTATCAATGGATGTGCTGTTCTTAATCTTAATATCAGGACAAGAGTTAGAATCAATACCCTTAGCCTTGTTGCAGAATGATATACAGTTATCAAGAACATGAGCACCCGGCATGCTGTCGCCACCCATCTTGAAACCGTTACCGTTGCCTGCATCTGTACCATCTTCAAGGTATCCGTTAGCATATGCTATACTGTTCTTAATTGTTACAACACCGATTGAACCTGTCTGAACTTTTGCGAATAAATCCCAACCATCATCAGCATTGTGATGTGCTATACAACCATCAAATACGTTTCCGTCACCTACTGTAAGCTTAGCTGCAAAACCATCGGCATCTTCATAACCTGCATCCGCGTTTCCATATGATGTACAGTTAAGAATGAGGTTGTATGAAGGCCAGTTCTCATATTCATCTGTTGAATTAAGACGGCTTATCTGAATACCAGTATTACCATTGTGATAAGCATTAATCTGGTCTAATGTGTTATGATTTCCTGATACTTGAATACCCTTCTGGGCATTTGCTGATCTTGTAACATCAAATCCCTTGAAGTACCAGTAGTCGCCACCGATAATCATACCTGTTGAAAGTTCCTGAAAATCAAGAACCGGTCTTGTTGTTGCAGCTGGATCGGCCACCATGTAAATCATGTTTTCTGCTGTACCATTGATACCTCTTGCTATCTTTAATGAACTTTCAAGTTTGTATGTACCTTCCATAAGTACAATCTGCTGTGAAGGCTGAACATATTTAACAGCATCATAAATACTCATTGGGTCTTCCTTGCTTCCTGAACCCTTTGCATCTGGTGCAACCCAGATTGACTGTCCTGCCTCACCAATAGTCTTATATGTTACTGTGAAATCTATTTCTTTTGTTTCATATGATTGCATCGCCATATATTCGCCAGGAATATATCCCTCTGCTGGTGTAAAGTAAAGCTTAAAATCATTCTTACCCTTATTAAGAACCACATTAGCGGCATTAACTGCTGTCTTTGCTTTAACTTCTACATCTTCTGCAATGAAGTTACCATCTTTATCTGCAATACTTAATTTACCATCACAATTTGCCGTAAATGCAAATGTGTAATCTGGTGTACCTGTTGCTGATGGAGACTGTACTTTTGTATTAACTGCAATAAGTTCTATAGGTCTTTCTTCTGGTGCCGGATCTGTAGCCGGATTAGAAGTTGTTATTGAAATATCTGAGAATGTAACATTTGCATTTCTTGCTGCAAAGAAACCTGCATATACATTCTCTGAATCAAGATATTCAAGTGCCTTAGGATTATAATATTTCTTAGTTGTCTTGTATGAACCATCTACCGATTCGTATGTGATGAAATAACCTGTATTATTCTTCTGTATTGTCATATACATCTCAGTAATTGCATCACCTACTGTTCCTCTTACTTCTTCCTGTGCATTTCCAATAACATTCTTATAATCTGGATATCTAAGTTCCAGAGGTGTCGTTTTTGAAGTAAAGTTTGCCTTAATTACAGCTGTCTTATTTGCTTCAATATCTTTAATATTATCTGTTGTTAAGCCTTTCTTTTCAATAGATCCAATACCGAGCTTGTGTGTTACCTTATCAAGGGTATCATCTGTTGATACTCTGTTTTCCTCTGCATCCCAATAATATTCTACCTTTGATGCAATAGCCATATACTGGTTGTTCCAGCCTGAACCACCTAATCTGTCAGTTGCCATAAGGCCGAAACCTTCCTGACCATTAGAAAGTTTCCATGAATTTACTTTAACCTTTGCTCTAAGTATGAAATTTTCTGTTGTAGGAATTTCTGTATAATAGAATGTCAATCCGTCATATGAATCAGGAACAATCTTTCCACTTGCACTCTTGATTGTTACACTTCCATCAAGTGCTGAACCTGTAATACTATCCTTTGATGTATCTTTACCATCTTCATGTCCATTACCATATGTAACAGAACCCCATTTTCTTATTTCATCGGCTGTTGCTGTTCCCTTAACTATAGCTTCCTTTTTTGTAGCCGGATTATTTCTTACTGCAACAACCTTGAATGTATATTCTGTTCCAACTGTAAGACCACTTAAAAGCTGCTTTGTATCTGTTGCTGTAACAGCTTCAGAATATGTTGTGCCATCTGTACTATATGAAACTTCATAGCTGTCAGCTTCTGGAACTGCATCCCATTCGATAAGCATCTTTCCATTTCCCTTGCTTGTTGCAAAAAGATTTGAAGGTGCTGCTAAAGGAAGAACAAATCCTTCTGCCTTAACTTCATTACTCTCTTTATCTTTTTCTCCAGATCTTGATAAAACAGCCTTGAAAGTATAGTCGCCTGTTGCTGTAGGATTAAACTCTGCTGTTCCTTTGCTGTTAGAACCTTTAATAATCTTTGAATCAACAACCTTTTCGCCGCTGTACATATTTACAACAAGCTGCTCGCCGCCGTCATCACCAAGTGGTGCATTCCAGCCTACGCTTACCTTTGAACCATCAACTACAGGTGTCTCAAGTACAGGTGATTCAACCTTTGACCAGTCCAAATCAGGTGTACCCTTTTCTAATGAAATAGCATATACACATGCCTTTGATCCGCTTACATAAAAATAATATGTCTTTCCTGCTGACATGCTGTATGTGTGTGAACCTTCAGTCGCTTCCTCACTTATTGTTTGTTCTGATGCTGACGCTTCCACAAAATACATTTTCTTACCAGATGCTGCTTTAGTTACAAATGTAATCTTACTGTCTGTAACTGCTGTCATCTTAAACGCAGCTCCTTCTGTAGGTACTGCTCCATTATTTGGTTTAGGATTTGCTTTTGGCTGCTGTATAAATGCATCATACTTTACGCCTTCAACTGTCGCTCCTGAACCTTCCTTTACTGGCATATCAGCTAACACTTCTAATTTAACAATGCTGTCATCACCATATACTTTTCCAGCTTCAAGTCCTTTTGAAATGTCAATGGATGCTGTCACTGTCTTTGCTTGTGCTTTACTTGAAAAAATACCTGTCAACATAGACAATGGTAAAATTCCAACAACCATAAGCACTGCCATAAACAACGCAGTTATTCTGCGTCTTGTCATTTTTTTCATAACTCTCCTCCTTCTTTTACTAAACGGACACGCCGCTTTTGTACTAAGTATCTCATTTTTAGTGCAAAAAATCAATCCGAAACTTATGCACATTATACATTTTCTGCTTTATACACAGTTTATTTTTATTAATTTTGTATAAAACCAACAAAAAAAGAAGTGTCATATTATATTTCTGTAACACTTCTTTTTGCTTTAATATAAAGTTTTATATAACATGTTTATCAAAGTATTCTTTTGCTTTCTCTTTATCCATCTTAAAATAACTTATAAGCTTCTCAATTATCTGCTCTTTTGTCTTCCCCTCCTTTATAAATCCGTCTATCATCTCATCAACTGCTTTTCCAAATCCACTATCATAACCACTATCATAGCCTTCCTTATAGCCCTCTTCTATCGCAATCTTTCTTTCGTTCTTCATATGCAATTCTTCATTATACTCAGTCAATATCATCCGACACACCTCCGCTCGCTGTTTCTGCAATATATCTTTGAGTATATTATTACTTATTGCTTCATCTATTGCAAGATTTATCGCTGCATTTATATCACATTTTTTCAGATGCTTTCTTACAAGTCTTACAAACTCCGAATACTGATAAAGTTTATTGCATTTTTTCATAAGTTCCTCATTATTACCTATGTTTATATTAAGCATTGTAGCTGTAAGTTCAAGGCAGAGTTTCATTTCTTTCTGTTCTAATTCATCACTTTGCTGTGCCGAATATTTAAAACATTCAGATAGCCTCAATTCTTTCTTTTCCGGTTCATTCTTTGTACCGTTATAAAAAATTATATATCGTGGAACCGGCAGATTAATCTGCTTAGTTGAATAAACGTCCAGCTTATTCTTCTGAATATATCCACTATATAATTCAGCAAAATATATCAACCCTCTGACGGGCATATTCGGATTATATGAGCTCTGGTGTTCATAAAGATTCATCTGATGTCCGAACAAAAATGAGACATCATTTTTATAAGAAAGATATACTATATCTTCAAGAGTTGTTATTTCTAAAGAATCAATATTACTATAATTTGTATTATTAACAGCATTATATAGACTTAACAAATCATATGGGTTATTAAAAATAAAACGAAATAATGCATCCTTATATTTAATATTAGTATAAATATTTTTTATCAATAAGCAAATACCTCCATAATATATACTCAAAATCATATGAATTCAAATGTTTTTATAGTATGTATTATACGCAGTATATTTCACATGTCAATAGTTTTATCTACAATTAATATATATTTATAAATTAAAAAAAGGATTACACCGGCGAACCAATGTAATCCTTCAATCATCTTAAAATTATTGCTTATTCTACTGTATATGGAAGTAAAGCAATATGACGAGCTCTCTTTACAGCTACTGTAAGGGCTCTCTGGTGCTTTGCACAGTTACCTGTAATTCTTCTAGGAAGAATCTTACCTCTTTCAGATACATACTTCTTTAATAAAGCAACATCCTTATAATCTAATGCCTTGTTTGCATCAGCACAAAATGCACATACTTTCTTTCTTCTGCGCATTGGTCTTCTTCTCATCTGACCTTCTGGTCTCTCAGCCTTCTTTTCTGGCATATCAGTTACCTCCTGTTTTAATTAAAAGGCAAACCTTCATCCTCTACGCCATCCGGAATATTCATAAAGCCATCACCTGCAGGTGCTGCCGGATTACTTCTTGATGGTGTATACGCAGCTTCGCTGCTTGCTGCTGAAGCTTTGCTCTCTGCGAATTCCTGGTCGTCAACGACCACATCAGTCGTGTAAACTCTCTGTCCGTCCTTATTTGTGTAACTTCCTGTCTGAATTCTTCCGCTCACAACAACCTTAGTTCCCTGATGAAGATACTTCTCAGCGAATTCTGCTGAACGAGCGAATGCAACACAGCTGATAAAATCTGCTGTCTGCTCATTGCTAGATTCATTACTTCTTGTACGTCTTCTGTCTACTGCTAATGTATATCTTGCTACTGCCATAGAACCTTCACCGCCCTGTGAATAACGGACATCAGGATCTCTTGTCAGTCTTCCCATTAAAATCACTCTGTTCATACTTATTCTCCTCTTCTATAAAAGAGTTGTTAAGCCAAACGCGAACTAATTATTCTCCATCTTTAACGATTAAGAATCTGATTACGTTCTCCATGATACGAATTCTGCTCTCAACTTCTGCTGGGCAAGTTGCTTCTGCCTCAAACTTAATGAAGTTGTAGAAACCTTCGCTCATCTTCTGGATATCGTAAGCAAGCTTCTTCTTCTCGCATGTGCCTGGATCTGTGATTGTACCGCCAAAACGAGTAATTAATTCCTTAACCTGCTCGATTGTAGCATTTCTCACTTCATCCTCGACGTTTGCACTTACAACTAATGCTAATTCATACTTATTCATTCTACGTCGCACCTCCTTCTGGTCTCTGGCCCTTTCTTATTCACAGTGAAAGAGCAAGGAAAAATATATATCACAAGGTCAAATTTTATCATAAAAAAAACTCAATTACAAGCCTTTTTTAAATTTTTTGTATTTTTTTCTACCATTGTGCGTGATACCATTATTTCATGTCCGCACCCTGTGCACTTTAACTTAAAATCAGCACCAACACGCAATATTTGCCATTCTGTACTGCCACACGGATGTTTTTTTTTGAGTTGGACAATATCTCCGACTTCGTAAATATATTTCATAAATACTCCATTTCTGCTTATTTAACAATCTTTTAAATTTGGGAAAAAACATTTCCCAACGCATCATGTATCAGCAAATCAGCACGTCTGTCATATGGAGTTTCTGATTTATTGATAAGTACAAGCTTATTTCCATTGTAATAATCAATCAGTCCGGCTGCCGGATATACACCAAGCGATGTTCCTCCAACTATCAACACATCAGCTTCCTTTATAAGTCTTACGGCTTCCTGTATATTTTTTTCATCAAGACCTTCCTCATACAATACGACATCCGGCTTTATTCTTCCGCCACAGCTACATTTCGGAACTCCTTTTGAATTAATAATTGCATCAATTCCATAAAACTTTCCACATCTTTCGCAATAATTGCGAAGCACACTGCCATGAAGTTCAATGACATGACTGCTTCCTGCCTTTTGATGAAGTCCATCAATATTCTGTGTTATGACACCTTTAAGCTTTCCGGATTTTTCAAGCTCTGCCAGCTTAATATGTGTTGTTGACGGTTCAGCATCAGGAAATAACATTTTATTTCTGTAAAACTCAAAAAACTCTTCCGGCTTTCTTATATAAAAGCTGTGACTAAGAATTGTCTCCGGCGGATATTTATACTTCTGATTATATAATCCATCAACACTTCTAAAATCAGGAATTCCACTTTCTGTTGAAACACCTGCTCCCCCAAAAAATACAATATTATCTGAATTTTTTATCCATTTAACAAATTCTTCTACATTATTTTCCATGACATGCCTCCAATAGCCATTATTCTTCAACAACTAATCCAAGCACAAAACATCCGTTACTATCAAGAAAATCCACTTTTGATTCTGCAGACATTTCACTGTAATCTGACTGTTTAAGTAAAATTACAGATGCATCACATTTTGCTGCAATATCATAATTATCACCTGTATGCACAATTACATAATCATACTGCTCAACAAGACAATCCCTGAAATCTGAAAACTCACTGTCCAAAATGTCTGCCTTGTCAAACTCCTGAGTTTCACCAGTAAATATAATATCAAGGTTCTTTCGGTTTGTCTTGCACACAAGGTCATGGATTGCTTCATCTTCCTGAAAATAATCTGTAAATCCTTTAAGATTCTTTCCAAGCTTATATTTTGCAAGAAATATTTCTTCTGAAACATCGGCATCAACAAAGATAACTTTTTTACCTTTTTCGTGAATTACAGATGCAAGTTTAAATGCCATCAATGGCTCTCCGTGGGTTGCTATTATTCTATAATTTTTATCACATTCTTTAATAATTGCATCCACTGTATCACTATAACTGTGATGTTCTGATTCTGTCATTCCCGTAAGTTTATCAACATTTACACTAAACATCCAAACACCACCTTCACTTTTTAATAAAACCAATTACTTTTGAACTTGATTTACGCACATTGCCAGCCTGCACAATCTCAGGTTCAGGCAAATCATTTATAACATCAGCATCAATTGTTTCATCCTCAGAAGCAGTTTCCTTCTCATACTCATTTTCATCTTCTGAATCTTTGACAACTTCATACTCTGCTATCGCTTCTTCACCAACATTATCTTCTGTAATATCAGTTTCTGCCACATCATCTTCTTCCGATTTCACATCCTCAGCCATATCTTTTATGTCTGCATCAGGCTCTGATTCTTCAGTAATTTCATCTTCTGTATCTACATCAGCAAGTATATCATCCTCCAGCTGGGCATCATCCTGAATTTCTTCTGATATTTTTCCCTTTATCTTATCATCAGACACCATTTCTTTGGTAATCATATCGCTGTATGATACTTCTTTTATAGCATCATCGACAACTTCTTTGGTAACAGCCGCATCCATAATTGCCCTGTTTACGGCATCCTGTGCATATGTATCCATTTCTGATTTGGCAGAATATTTTCCAAATCTTCTCTCATATTCTGTCTCATCATCAGAATTATCCTCTTCCTGTTTAAATGCACCAATTGCAAATACAACTATAAGCTCTATAAATAAACAGATGGCAGCTGCAATGCCCGCAATAACCGCTGTATTTCTATAAAGTCCCGGCTTAAATGAGTTATTGCTCTCATCACCGTATTCAAGAACCTGTATAGATGATACAGCCACAATACTTGTTGTTTTTAATGCATTTTTTGCAACAGCATCTACATATGTTTTTGCTGTTGATTGGTCAGGATTTGTACATATAAGTTCAATAATATTACTGTCAGGTACAGCTTTAACTGTAAGATAAGATGCAATATCTTCTGATGTACCTGCAGTTTTCTGTGCTGCTGAAATAACAACATCACTCTTAAATACAATTGCAAAATCATTTTTTAAAGCTCCATTTTGGGCTCTCAGTGAAGCTTCATTGTCAGCCCCCGGCGTCACAACAAGTTTTGCTGTTGATGTATACATCGGTGTGATTGTGCTATTTTCAAATATATATCCTGCAATTGCAGATATTATCGTCACAATAATTAAAATAAGTGCACATCTCGAAAATTTTTTCATAAGCCTTTCAAATCTCCTTTAGTTGTATAACTTTTCAGGATATTTTCCTTCTGATATAAGCTTTCTGATTGACTCAACAACAACCGGTTTATCTTCTTTGTATGTTACGCCAAACCATTTATCATTTGTCTCAAGGACTGAAACATTTGCTTTTCCATCTTTAATAAGCTGGTCAACAACTGATGGAAGGAGATATTCACTCTTAATATCACCATCCTTTAATCCACCAAGAAATTCCTTAAAACCTTTCTCAAGTTCATCAAGAAAATCAGGTGTAAATCCCCACATATTCATTGAAACATGGCTTGCAGGATTGATTACAACAACATTTCCATCCTTATCCTCTGCCGCTGCTCCGTCTGCTGTCTTAACAATTCCTCCGGTTTCATTTACACCTGTAAGATGTCCCTCTTTATCCATTACGCAGACACCTCTTGTGACAGCTCCATTATCACTGAGAGTATTTCCAAGAATAAAACCTGCCATGCAGAATTCATATTTTCCTGAATCAGCTTTATCTGATACAAGATAATCATGAATAAGCTTAAATGCAGTCTTTCCATAGTAATCATCTGCATTAATTACAAGAAATGGCTCATTTACAACGCCCTTGCATGCAAGTATTGCCTGACCTGTACCCCAAGGTTTTGTTCTGTCAGCAGGTGCCTCAAATCCTTCCGGCAAATCATCAAGTTCCTGAAAAACATATTCGACAGGAATTACTTTCTCTATTCTGTTTCCAATTACTTCTTTAAATGTCTCAAATAAATCTTTTCTTGTAACAAATACTACCTTATTAAAACCAGCTTCCATTGCATCATAAATGGAATAATCCATTATAATCTCACCATTTGGTCCCATTGGCTCAAGCTGCTTGATTCCACCTCCAAAACGGCTTCCCATTCCGGCTGCCATAATAACTAATGTAGTTGATTTCATACCTTAAATTCTCCTCTGACTCTTTTTGTTTTATATTATCAATCCTGTTGTGGATAGTAATACCATCTTATAGCTGTAATCTTTCTATTCTGGTCTACATCAAATGCAATCTGTGCAAAATCATCATCTACTGTAGCTGTGCCATTTTTATATGGCGGTTCAAAATATGTCATCTCAACAATATATGATTCCGCTGCTTCTAATGATGTATTTCCATTAAGATTTATAAGACCATATTCTACTTTCCCTTTTGGTTTTACTGTATCTAATGAATCAATTGTATAGCTTCCATATAAAAATTTGCCAAAAAGTACGGACTTATCCTGCGAATAATAATTTTTATTCATGCAGTCTGAATCTCTGTAATAAGCCTTTAATATATCGTCAAGTGTATTTCCAACCCTCAATCCTCTTGAAAATAAATCTTCATCTCTCACGCTTGCAGCTGCTGTCAAAATATATTCATCTCCAATTTTAGAAAATACAAGCGTCAAATCATTATAAGAATAAATTCTTTCTGAAACATCCGTCTGAGTTTTATCCTTTTCCTGTGAATCATAAACAACTGATGGCTCACCTAATAGTACTTTTACCTGTGATTCCGTCATTTTGTAATGAACAGCTCCAACCGTAAGGTCGTCATATGAAAACTTCTTCGCACTGCTCTGACCTAATGTCTCATATTCTTTCACTGCCTCTGTTATCTCTTCACCATCAGGTGTTATAACTGCCTCTGTCTTTCTTCCACATCCGACAATACCAACTGCGATAAAGGCACCGCATAATACGGCTGCTGTCAGACGTATACACTTTCTATTAATTTTTCTATACTTTCTCATATTATACCTTTTTTAATATATATACATAGTTTATGTTTCTGATATTATAACACATACCTTAAAATAATTAAACAAAAACACTATAATTTCATAATAACATAAACGTAAAAAAGCTGAAACCCTAATAGGATTCCAGCTTTTCAATAGAGGCGACAATCAGATTCGAACTGATGATCAGGGAGTTGCAGTCCCACGCCTTACCACTTGGCTATGTCGCCATATCTTATTGTATTCATAAATAAGAACAAAAATGACTCCAAGGGGATTTGAACCCCTGTTACCGCCGTGAAAGGGCGGTGTCTTAACCGCTTGACCATGGAGCCTAATGTTTCCATAAAAAACTCCCCCTGTTGGACTCGAACCAACGACACTTCGGTTAACAGCCGAATGCTCTACCGACTGAGCTAAGGAGGAATATAAAGGTTTGCACCTTCAAAACTACATACATGTTACATCCTTGTGGAATATTTGTCAAGAATCTTTTTCAAAACCTTGCGATTGTTGGTCAAGCCCTCACCCTATTAGTAACAGTCAGCTCCATGTGTTGCCACACTTCCACCCCTGCCCTATCTACCTCGTCGTCTTCAAGGGGGTTTACTTCTTTCGAATGGGACATCTCATCTTGAGGGGGGCTTCACGCTTAGATGCCTTCAGCGTTTATCCCTTCCG
>ERZ772854.75-NODE-75-length-113939-cov-20.504259_pt1 | contig 113939 bp, 174 predicted proteins | sample MGYA00580844_ERZ772854 | MGnify/ENA primary metagenome ERZ772854 (study PRJEB29015, sample SAMEA2737727) | human gut metagenome | biome: human gut; feature: human-associated habitat; material: faeces | place: China | collected 2012 ...
CTTGTCTATATTATAGCCCCCCTTTATCCTGTTGTCAAGTATTTTTTTGAAAAATCGCAAAATAAAAAAGCAGGGTATTTGCCCTGCTTTTTGACGTAAATGTTAAGTATTGTTTTTTATGGTACTACGGTTAAAACAACGTTGTTTCCTGCTGCGATAATCATTCTGCTTAATTCTTCGCCGTCGATATTCTGCATACGCAGACAGCCGTAAGTCGGTACCCAGCCTTGACGTCCTGCAAACGGATTAGGCAAGCCGCTGCCGCCACCGTGAATATCTCTTGCTCGTGGGTCGTGGGTAGTGATATAGAATGTGCCATAAGCTGCGCCATATGCGCCGTTAGTAACTTCTGCGCTTACGTTTGTATAAACGCCGTCCGGTAAGCTTCCACGGGGGTCGCCTGCTTCGTTGTAGCCCGGAACAAAATCGTCACGACATTCCCAATCACCAATGACATTATAGCTTTCATCCATTGCGAAAATGCGCTGTTTACTACGCTGAAACTGGATTTCTTTGACCATGTTTATCACTCCTTTTTACCATTTTAGCACGTTATTTCGTGGTAGGCAAAAATTTATTAACTACATAATCAATAACCCTTTTTACTGCGTTAGCAATACTGCTATATCCTAGTTCTATCAGATTCTCGTTTATGCTGGACAGTTCTACTACTAATATACATACTGTGATAATACCCGGCAAAAAGTCGTTTAAAATTAAATTTGTTGAAAATAATTTAATATTCGGAACTACTTGCCCAGCATAAAATGCAATGACTAAACTAGCATTGTAAACCAGCAATTTTTCTATAACCCTTGAAAGGGCGGCACTGTTTAAATAATTCTTTTTCCATGTTTCGGCTTTAAAGCAGTAATACAAGGCTTTACGAAGTGAGATAAATTCAATCGGTGTATCAGGCGTTAAATTTTCATGGATGTATTTTTTGCTAATATAAACGACTTTAAGAAATGTATCATAAAGGACTAATCCGAATGATAAAAACACTACACCCCAAAAGCCTTCTCCAAACGTCTTATATCCAAAAGTCCATATAGCCACAGCATATGCCCATACATCAATATTCGCAAACCTGTTAATTATATATTTAAGTTTTTCATATAAATTTGTCCACATAAAATACACCCCTTGTTTTTACTATATTATATCACAGTAAAAACAAGGGGTGTTCCCTTATTTCTTTTTAAAGTAATCGTCTATGCCGTGCGCCTGTACGCTGCTTATGCTTTCATAAAAATCGGGCTTTAAGCTATGTTTTTCAAGCCACTTCATAACGGCTGCTGTTAATGTTTTTTCTAGTTCGGAACAGGCTTCTTCTGATATATCTTCTAGTTTTAGCCAATCAGCAGCAGCAATTCCTGCTATCTCGTCAGCTTCAATTTTTAGAATATCCAATACTGTTTCTGATTTTAAAGCTGGCGTGTACAGCTTTGCACTCCCTGTATATACTACTAGACATCCTTTGTTGTGTTCGTCGTTCATAGCCGCCTGCATTGCTTCCTCACGGCTGTTAAAATCACCCTGCCATGTTTCCCTATCAAAAGAATAGGCGTATAGCTGTGCTGTCTTTGCGGATTGCTTTTTTACTACCATTTTTCACCTTCTTTACCTGGGCTTTTGCCCTGCTTTTTCAAAATTTAATTAATGTCGGATTATGTTTGAGCTTTCTCGAAACTTTACGTTTTATGGCAGCGTTTAAATCGTCGTCCCGTATCGGTAAAGTTATCAATAGCTGCGATAATGATATATATACATCTGCCATTTTTTCTACAATCTTACTGTATTGCGGCTCGCTTTTTACTAACTGTTCAACTAATTTAGTGCTAGAAATGCAGCAGCTTTCTATGATTTTTTCTTTCGTTGCAGCTTTAGCAATACATTCTATGCTCAATCTGTCTAATATCATAGCAGACGGTAGCACACGATTTTTATTTAAGGTTTGGTTTTCAAACATTTTTGTCCTCGCGTTGGGCTTCGTTCCATTTTCTAGTCGTTTCAAGAATTCCGTCACCATATGCGCCTGATATAGACTGTCCGCAGTTACATTCAAAGTAAAAGGATAGTCCCAATTTTAGTCTTGGCTGACTTTTGCATTTTTTACAAGCTGCAATTTTTAATTTTAAGCTGCCGTTTTTCTTTGCCATAGCTATAAGCCCCTTTCTGTTTTTTCATCTAACGGAATACCCACATCAACTAACTGCTTGACGCCTTTCAATATGTGGTCTATAGAGTTTTTCCTCTTTTGAATTTTTAAAATGTATCCTACTAAATTCGCGCACACTACGGCTGCATGAAATTCGTCTAAATTTAAAAAACATTCGTCGCTGATTAAATCGCCTGACGCTTCCCGTGTTATTCCCACAACGACTACGCTGTCGTTTTCTTTAGCTAATATCCTAGCTGCTTCTTTCGCGTTCATATTATCCCCCCTAAATCAATTCTAAAATCGCTTGTAATTCGACTTCTGTATTATATTTTTTTACGTCATCTTTAATGGTAAAACGGTCTTTAAACCATAAAGTTAAAAAGCAACTCATTGTAAAAAAGCGAACGAAAAACGCGCCATAATTTTTTAAATAAAGTTGATGAAAACCAAACCAGCCGAAAAATGACCATAGATATAAAGCTCTATCTAAATCAATGCTTTTTTTTGCAACTTTCATCCTGAATTTTGTTTTCCCTGTTTCTGAAAGTTTTTCATACTGTTCGTTAATAAAGTCCTCTTTTGTTGAAAAATCCATAGTGTGTAGCATAGTTTTTACCCCTTTCTTTTTACAAAAACTCTGAAACTAATTCGTATCCCTCGTGGCTCTCGTTGAAGCATACCTTGTTATTCAATTCTTTAGGTACATCCTTTAATACGATACTTGCCCTAATGCCTAAATATCTTACTGCCGGGTTAACCTCTTTGAATACTCCTTTAGCTAGATTCCTAGCCTCACTGTAGTTGTAGGCAAAGGCTATAACTATTCCCAGCTCAGGAAACTCTTTGCTAGAACACTTGAAAGCCCTAACTTTTTCATACTGCTTTATCATGTTAGCCATTCTACAGTCCACCTAACCAGCCGCGCCATATAGGATATTCTATCAACACTTCGGCAAGTCCGGCACTTAATTTAACCGCAAAACTCACTAATCCAGCGGCGGCAGCAACTTTAATTATTGTTTTCCACTCAAACAAATTATCAACTCCTATCTTTACTTATATTATAGCCCCCCTCTGTTCTGTTTGTCAATAGGGTAATAAAAAATATAGTCCCTGTTAGAAGCTGGTAGGCAGAAAAACCCCTAACAGCACACAGTATTACTACTGTCTACTGAAAAGAGGTTTTTGCGATTGCGTCCCCGCCGTCGCTGTATAGTTGAATTGCTAGCCATTTCATAGCGTCCCCAACGTCCCACGCTCCATGACTTACCCCCGCGCACTCTGCGCCCGTTGCCGCCAGCCGTATATTTTATAGACTATGCCTGTCTAAAGGTATATACACCATACCAGAGTAGGTTGACCTCTGCCAACTTCCCCCCCGCATAAAGCCCACTACAGCTAAAGCGGCTACTGATTTTTGCAATTAGAAAATCAGTAGGGGCAACGACTTTATAAACTTGGCTCGTTGCAGCACCAACCATTTTTTATACACAGGTGGGGTTATTCTGTGTCATTCCTATAGAGGTAAGGAATTTTTTCTATATTTAGTTAAAATCTAGTGTCAGCATTTACTTTTTTATATTGACATTACTTTAAAATTTAGATATAATTTCTATATAGGCGTAACAAAAGGGGACCTATAACTTCTAAAAGTTATAAGTTGATAATTAGTGTCGGCAAACATTTTTTATTGACATTGTTTTTTTTTGTTGCGTTTGCGTATGAGGTAGCAGCTCTGAAAAGAGTTGCTACTTTTTTATTTTAACCTCATTTGATAAATTTGTCTAGTTGTGGATAATGTGGATAACTCTGTGTATAAACTATATATAGTATTTAAACCGGAGTATTAGCCTATAAAAACACAAGATATAGTAAAAATAAAAGTTGTAAAAATTTTTAGCTTGATTTTTTTAGCCGTGCCGTTTATAATAATTCTGTAATTACAAATGCGTTAGGGGGGGGCAATGCCTGTTCTCGAACGAATCAAAAGCCGCTCCCCGATAGTTCCTAACGTCGTGAATAACAAGAACATCACAAGCGCATATTTTCTTTTTCAAAATAAGTATCCTTTCTGTATGATTTATTAAAAAAATCTTAGTAGGTTATCCCTAGAATGCAGCTATACATTCTAGGGATTTTTTCTTTTTATTTTTTTCAAAATTCACTTGACACCTTCTTGTATTCGCTTTATAATGAGAATAAAGGGGGGCTACAAATGAGGTTTGTGTTAATGGCGTTAGGGACTGGTGTCGTTGCCGCAACAGCGGTATTCGACACGTTTAGTCAGATATTAAATTTACTTTTTATCACGGTCAGCAATCAGCGACATTGCTTACTGAATTTACTTTACTTTATAAGCGCAGTTCTTGCGCTGCTGGTGATTTTGAAATGAGGGTCATATTAAATCCTTTAATGCCGAATAAAGACGGTTACTTGATGCCTGTAAAGCCGTCACAAGTCTATCATTGCGATAACATAAATCAATTTGTTACGCAAGTTGTTAAATCCGGCTCGCTCAATACTGAATATGTTGATTTGTGCAACATAGTTGGCTATTCAGAAGAAAAGGCGGATGTTAAAACATTAGTCGAGATTTTGAAAGACTTATTTTTTGAAAAACATCTAGCTTTAACAGCGGATTTTGACGAATAAAAAAACGCCTGCACAAGACGCACAGACGTAAAAAAGGAGTAAGCCGCTACACATAAATAATATAACTAAATATGTGCTTAATCAAACTTAAAGGATTACTAATGAGAAAGAAGGGCAAAGCTATGCAGATTAAATTCCCATTACTAAACGCAGAAGATATAGAGATACGCGTTAACCGTATCATTAAGTGCTATGCCGAGAATGCACAAGGCGAACGTGTTGAATACTACAAGGCAGATTTACTGCTTTATAAAGACGCTCGTGTTGATATGTATTATTTAGATAGATACGTCGGGGCGGATAGCTGGCAAAGAACGCACAGGGCAGAAGGAAACGACTTCATCTGCGGAATATCCATAAAAAATGAAGCTGGAGAATGGATAACTAAAGAAGATGTAGGCGAATTATCCAACGTTTCGGCGAATAAGGGGCGCGCTTCCGACGCCTTTAAACGTGCTGCTACTAATTGGGGTATAGGGCGGGAATTATACAGTTCCCCCAAAATTCAGCTCATACTAAAAAAATATGAAACGTATATCAACAATCGAACGAAAAATGTAGCCTTAAGCAATGATGTTTCTTTTTTCGTTTCAGAAATTGAATACGACGAAAAAAAGCGTATCATTAAAGCTCTTGTGATTAAAGACGGGAACGGTAACTATCGTTTCGCCTACCCAGACGGCAAGCGCAACGAGATACAGAAACGAATTGAAGCAGCGCAGCAGGTCGGCGCATTAGTTGCCGCCAGCGTCGAAAAAGGCAAAGAAAAGCCTTTGCCTGAAATCATCCCAGTTAAGCGGGAACGGGCAGAGGAAGCACCGCCCGCTATTAAGCCCAAAAATACGCCGCCACCTAAAGATGATGATACACGTAACATGTGTATCATGTGCGGTGTCGGAATAAGCAAAGCTGTAGCAGCTATATCCAATCGTAAAGTACAGCAGGCAGTTTGTCTGCAATGTCGAGAAAAAATATTGAAAGGCAGGTATAAAAAGTGAATTTAAAAGGTATCGTTTCAGGTGTAGTGTGCGAAAAATGCGGGGCAGTGAAGCTGTTTCCTTTTTCAACAAAAGGTCAGACAAAAATCAAAGCCCGGTCTTTAGGCTGGACTATATCTAAGCAAAAGCAGGTAGGCACTGAATGGCGTTGTGTGTGCAAGTGTCCCGATTGCGTGAATAACGGTTAAGAAAAAGCCCCTAGCGTGTCACACAATCGACGCTAGGGGCTTTTAATTTTATCTTGCTTATGTTTCCTTGTGTTGATGATTTAAACGGCTTATAACTTAAATTTGACGTTCTCGCACTTTAAAACCTTTACATTCTACTATTGCCGCCGAATTTACTTTCTTATTGCTGACGCTGCTATTAATATACCGCCCTTTCACTGCTGACCACGCCAGCATATATTTATCAACAGCAGGTGTAACCTTCGTTGCTGCCTTTTTGGTAATCAGCCTTAATTTACTGTAGCGTCCTTCGTGTGCAGTGATAAAGCCGATATGCGGCGGTACTTCGTCGAGTAGCCCCAGCTTTTCAAGCTGCTTGAACGTGTCTGACGGCATAACGTAGTAGTTAATATCACCCACCAAGTTATGTCCGTTAGGGCTTTTAAAATCGCTTACAGTACTTTTTATCTCGAAACAAATAGTAATTAATTCAGTAGGTAAATCAAAAGTCTTAAAGGTCTTTATAACGTCGCCTCTGTAGTTCTTTTTTTTACAAGTTATATAATGTTCTTCCGGATTAGTTATACCGTAGGTTATAGGCGGCAGCAGAAAGCTTTCACAAACTTTTATACAATCTACCTTCCCAGCTTCACTCAATCCGTTTAAAACGGCTATTTCATACGCGGTTAATATTCCGCGTGCTGTAGCAATTCTAACCCCGTCAATCTTTGACGGGGTATATTCTTTTAACGCTTTTTCTATTCTTAATACTATATCACTTTTCATTGTTTATATCCTTTTTTCTATAGTCTATAGTTAAAAGATATCGCCCAGTAGCAAGCAAAGTTTTAACCCGCCGCCTATAGAATATATAAGCCTTTTTTATTTGTCGTTCACGTTCTTTTTTTATCATAGTTCTAACTATTTCCTTATTTTTCAAAATTGTTAGGAAGTTTTTTCTTCCGAACGTCGCGGATAAAATATAACTTCCACCTGTAAGCAAGGCTATAGCCCCCGCGACGGTAGAGGGTAAAGGCTTTTTTAAACTGCTGTATTCGTTCTGTTTTCATTTTTACCTCAAATAAATAATAGGTTCACTGTCAGGCTCGTTAACGACTATAACGCCAAGCAAAGGGCAGCCGTCCGTTTGTGTTTCAGCAGGCAAGCCCGTTATAGCACTCATAAGTTCTTCTTTAGTCATTCTTTTTCTCCGTTTCCAATTCCAATGTTGCCCAAAAGTTACCATTACCTTTTACTATGCTGATGATTCGCCAACCGCGGCGCGTATAGTATCTGTTGATGAATTCTATCAATTTCTCGTGGCTTGGGTCGAATATTGACATATATTTTCTCATTTTGCACACCTCCTATATTTTTACCCGTGTAAAGTCAAATGGATTTTTATATGGATTTTTTAAACTGTATCCGCTAATTAATCCACCCTGATAACCAAAATTGTCAAGCCATTGCCCATTTTTTCTAAATCTTATGGCGTCCTTGCAATTTGTGCTTCTTAAATAAATCGTCCCGCTTTTGGTAATTTTTAAAATTTTTTCTATTGTCTGCCTATCGCCAGCCATTGAATGATATTCTATAGTAACTTCATCACCGACTTTCAAGGTCGCTGCATATTTTTCTAAAGTCATATATGTTGACATTATTCTTTTTCCCTATCAAATATACTTTCATAATCCATTTGTAAATAACGCACTGCTTCTTCACATATTGCTGTATTCCAATAATTTATCAAATTTTGTTTATGATTAAAAAGCCCAGTTGTCAAGTCACAAACACGACAAACAATTTTATATCCGCCATTTGGAAGTTCACGAATTATTGGTTGATAGCCACATTTAGGGCAAGGTTGTAAGGATTTAATTTCAAATTCATTCAAAATATGACAAATTTCTTCGGCTACCTGCAAAGGTACATTAACGGCCATGGCTAAAATTCTATAATTCTTATGAACTTCATATACATTATAAAGGTCTGATTTTTCATCTGTTAAAACTGGTTCATACATATTAACATCCTCCTATTTTCATAAGTAATTAAGTAAACACAAGAAAAGTGTAATGGAAATATTAGCAGTAACTAATATAAAAAGCTTTACCCATGCACTCTCCGCCACGGATAATAAATCACAAAGTACATATAAATAATATACAAATACACTAATAATAATAGTTAAGCCCAACATTGATAAGAATGTCATAATTTAGCCTCCTAGGGATATCTCTTTCATTCATTGTCTTATTCATCGTCCTCAATTATCCTCAAGTCCTTTTTAAATTTTTCTACTGGAGAAAGGTCGAGAGTCTGCCCACAATATCTACAATGTTTACCTAAATAATATGATGGATCTTTTAAAACATCTAAAAATTCTTTCTCGTCATAAATTGGTAATTTCTTCAACATACTTGAACAATGTGAACAAACAATATCATAACCAAATAGACCACGATCAACTCTAACAGGCGCTGGCCTTTCTTTAGATATGCAATTCAATATCAATTTTAATTCTGACTTATTAAAATTTATCGCTATTTTTTCATTATCCGGCAATTCATTTATCCATGAATCCTGTAAAATTGCCCTTAACCTGTTGATAATCTCTACAGACTCTTTGTTCATTGTTTTTAAACTCCTTTCATATAATTACATTAAAAAATTTTTTACGGCCGTTTACGGACTGTTTTCATTAAGGCATTTTCCCAACTCCTAACATTTTATTTACAGTTTTTAGCCCTATTTTGTGGCTATGCGTTTATTATAATGCTATCTAGTATATTTGTCAACAATTATTTTTAACGACATAAATCGTCCATTAAGGGTCTGTATTTTTGCTTTTAGATTTTATGATTTAACTCCTTAAATGGTTTTACGTGGCTTGTGTTTTTGATTATGGAAAATCACTCTATAGGAGGGTATATTTTTTGATTATGGAAAATCATCCATTAATGGAGATGTATTATGGTAGGGGTGGGTGGTAGGCCACATCTTCAAAACGGACTCCTGGGGGTATTAATTATGAAGATTAATAACATGGTAAGGGCATCTAGTTGCTTATGCTTATCAATAGCTATTGCTATTAGCTTATTATGCTAATTAATAATAAGGTATTATTTTGTATATATACTAATAATACACTTTTACTATTTATCTATACTTCATAATCATCTATATTACTAATAATATTCATTTATTATTTACCGCCAAATGGCATAAACACTGGCTTTTTAATTAATAATGGCTATTGCTTATAATATATTGCTTGTTTGCATGGCTTGTATTATGGTATATATTGTATATATACATATATTATATATTAATAAGGCTTCATAAGCATTAATTGTTACTAATAATGAGCTTGTGCTTATCATGCAGCGGCAAAAATAGTATTAAATCCTTATATGTATATGTTGTTTGTAGCCCTTAAACACTATATTTCCCATATTACCACATTGTTTATATTACTATATTTCACACTATATTTCTACTATTACTTGCATATAACAATGGTAAATAGCTACCTAATATAACATAATATACAATATAACATGGTAACATATACTAAAAGCTAAATGGTAATATATTTCACCCTATACTATATGTTATATTGTATATATTTCTATACTCTACTATGTAGTAACCTATAGTATATTTCACCTATTACTAATTATTAAAAGCTTTCTATATGTATATTATTATTAGTGTTATATGTTGTTATATTTTAGTATTTTCTATATTGTATATATTATTAAAACCTAATAATTTTTACACAGCGCGGCGGCTTAAATTTTATATGGTATTATTAGAGTTCATTATCTTTACTAATATTTGTTATTAAACAGCATTATTATTACTATTAATATTAATTCCTATTACTCTTATTTTACTAGCTAATTACCTTTGCTTATTTACCTGCAATCTGCATAAATATTGGCTTTTTAATCTTTTTTATTGCTTATTAATAATTGTTGCTAATTATATTGTTTGCTAATTATTCTGTGTTATTGTTTGTTGTATTATTACTATTATTGTTATTTATTATTTAATATTTTCAATAGTCACTAAAATACGTTTGTACTTACTACGCCGCCGCCAAATTTTGCCTACATTAATACTTTTTACCCTGCCCTATTACTTATACCTTTGCACGCAAAAACCTTTTATAGCCAATTTATATGCCTATAAAGCCTATTGCCAATTTACTAATTTGCCAAAATACGCTATTTTTATTATATTTTTTATTACTTTTACATCATTTTATAAAATATGTTTACATATTTTGCTTGTAATTTTTTAATATTGTATATTGTAATTTACAAGCAATTATGTTATAATAAAACCATAATAAACAAGGGGGTATTTAATATGCAAGTTAGTAAATATTTGTACAAACATTTTGCGCAATTAAATTGCCACAATTTAAATTATGGCGTTAAAATTACAAGTGCCGTATTGTTACAGTATGTTAAAGCACTTGGTTTTAGGGTTTTAACATTAAAATTTTATGGCAAACCAAAACGCAACAATTTTAGTATAACGGTAAAACACCATAATTATAATAATTGTTATTGTTTAAATTGGCGTACTAATAAAAATGGCTATATTGTTTTTGTTGGGGTTTGCATTGTTTAAAAAATTAATAACCTGCAATTTTGCAGGTTATTTTTTTTGCCTGTTTTTAGCCAAAAAAAAATACCCCTTTTGCAAGGGGCAAATTTTTATATATTAAAAATTATATGTATCGGTATAGCATAAATTAGCAGTGCCACAAATACCAACACTGCAATTAATATAAGCGCCGTCGGGCATAACACTTATAAAGCAGTTACCGTTATTAGTATATGTTGTTAGTGTAAATTTGTTATTAGCCATAAACTCGAGCTCGCAATCGTTACCGTTTGCATTTAACTCCTCGGTAATATTATCGAGTAATTGGTAAATATTACTAATTTCGTTAGGGTTATTAATAGTATCGAGTATTGTTTGGTAAATTGGTACAAATTGGTTAACTAAATTGCTTAAATTGTTTACATAATTGGTTAGCATAGGTATTTACCCCCTTTATTTATTGTAAGTACATTATAACATATTTTTGCAGTAAATGCAAGCACTTTTACAAAAAAAAATAAGGTAGGTTTTTGCCTACCTTATTAATAATTATTTTTAATTGTTACCAATGCCTATTTGCCAAAAGCCCTCGCTAGCATAATTTACTATTTGCACTGGTGCATTATTAAAAGTAGTATTTAAATAGCCACCATATGGTATTTGCAACACATTACTAATAAATGCTGGTGCATAACTGCACTCGTATACCATTTGCAACTGGTTTACATTTACTACACCGTTGTTATTAATAACTATTACTATATCGGTAGTAATACTAATATCGATAAGTAACTGCGGGTACATTTGCCACTGTATGTAGTTAAAAGTGTACTGTGTACCATTACTTGTTTGGGTAACTATTGGGTTGTATTGCAAGGCCGCCGGGTTAGTGTTGTAGGTTGCAGTATTTACTGCATTTAATACATATTGCACATTGTTAACTTGGTTAACAGGCACTTGCAAATTTTGCAGGTTTTGCAAAACTGCCTTGTAGTAATTGGTTGCCCCTACTAAATTTTTGTAAGTACCACTATGTTTTGTTTTTGCCACTTTTGCCATAAATAAACACACCCTTTTTTATTTATTTGTAGGTAACTTTTTACCTTAACTATATTATACACCTTTGCTTGTAAAATTGCAATACTTTTTTATAAAAAATTTTAGCATCTTTTTTTATTGTAACCTATTTACAAATTTAAATCGAAGTGGTATAGTTTAAGTATGCCAATGTATAAAGCAAATTAGTAATAATTACTAATAATAAACTATTAATATTAATACGCAATATTTATGCGCATTTTTAAATAATTAATAAATGTTGCTAGTAACAAATATTTGCTATTAGTACAAGTTACTAATAGGGTAAAGCTGCTGTTAAGTGCAAATATACGATGCTGCCCTAAACCGTTTGCTGCCCAAAATGCAATGCTACCTTCTTTGATAATGATTTCAAATTAAGAGTTATTCCTATATTCTTAATATTGTTATTTTAGTTATTTTCTTAATTGCTAATGATTTTTAAATTTAAAATTTTGCCGAATTTTACATTCTGCAGATAACTAATATATAGCCCTTGCAATTAGGGCTATTTTTTATACGAATAACCATTTTAACGCCAACGAAAATGTACCTACATTAATAATAAATAGGCTGGTAAAGGGTTTATATATACCCCTTGCCAGCCTAAAAATTTCAACAATTTAAAAATTTGTATATTTTAAAAACGTACTTAATTTAAAAACGGACTTAATCATATTCAACTGCATAAGTAATTCGACGGTCGCCGAAAAGTGTATTGATTACTGCTAACTTTAATAGTTTATGTTTAGTAATATGATATTCAACTTCAAAACTGTAACCATAGCCAACGGCAGTGACTTCAATATGATTACCCCCAGTTTTATAAACAGTGTCAAGGCTATATACATCACCTAAAATTTGTTCACTCAGTTTGCCGACGAAAAGTTCGAAGTCAAGCTCTGTTTTAATTTTTTCGTGGCCTGCCAAAAATTCAGTTTCAAATTTTTTAAATAATTCGTATAAGTTCATAATGTACACCCCTTTTTTGTTTTTAACAAGTATTGACTTTGCTTTACCTGTTAAATAAATTATAACATAGTTTTATAGCAAAGTCAATACTTTTTTTAAACTTTTTTAAAATTGTTGGGTATAAATATAACACTTTTTAATGCCATTATATTTATAATCAATAAATATTCCTTTTTCGGTTTTTTTCGTATATAGTTTTAATATTACAATACCATATTGTGCTATATAATCACAAAAATACTCTTCAAGTAATTGGGCTATTTCATCATATGAAAGGTCGGCATAAGGAGCAAACAGTAAATAACTATTAATCATCGCTCCTAAAAAGTCCTCAACATTTAATACTATATCATTTCCAATAATCATAATTAAACCTCCTATAATGGCATTAATGGATTAGTGACTAATAAAGTATTGATGTTATATCGATTTCGACGTAACATATCGTATTCAACATTACCATGAATTGTTCTAGTAAATGGCTGTGTAATTAAATAAACACTTTTACCTGAAGGTGATATTTCTTTACTAATAACTTTGCTTAATAATCCATAATTCCAAACTAATACATCGCCAACTTTAATATCAATTGCTTTAGTACCTTCAAAATAGCCCTTAAAACCTTGTAAATGTACACCATTTTTCATATTAGTCATCCTTCCTAAATGTGTTATTAAACCTTTTTAACATTTTATACCAATTGAGCAGCATGAAAATAGGGAAACCTGCAATATAAATAATTGTTACTACAATAAAACCACATAATTTTGTAAAAGCGTATTCGTTATTAATTAAGTACCATGCGCCAAACACAATGACGCATGATACTAGCAACATAGTTAACATTATTTAGCCTCCACTTGTTTACGTTGCATAATAGTCGAACCTTCAACTACTCCTTGCAAAAATGCACATGTATCAACAGGAGCGTTACGCTTTTTAGTTTTAAAAGTGCCTGCCCCTTTTTCGGCCATAAATTTGTCGAACTCGGTATTTACTTCCTCGGCAACTGTAATTTTTAAAGCCGTGCAGTTTTTGTCAAGCTCCTTTTTTAAACCTACTAAAAAACCATCGACAAAACTGTTATACACGCCTTTAACTCCGTTACCCTGTTTCCAAATTTTCGTTTGGTAACTATCGGCCATACGGTGAATGGCCTGCCATAACCATTCGTAAATTTTGGTAACCGTTTTAGCGTTATTTTCGTAACCATAAAATACTGGAATCATTTTTTCAGCCCATATTAATTTTACACCATAATTATTAGCTAAAATTGTTGCCAGCGCAAAACGGTAACTTTTACCCCTTGCATTCACTGCAAATTCAGCCACGATATTTGCAGGTTTTTTGCTAATGTTTTGTAATTTAATGTTGTACTTTGCCATTAATTCCTGGGCTTTAGCGGCCGCTGCAATGGCCTCGGCTTGGTTGGTATTTTTGTTCGCCAACTCCAGTAATTTAATAATTTGTTGTTCTAGTTTGTTTAATTTTTGTTCAGTCATTTTTATGACCCCCTTGTTTATTTGTTATACTTATTATAAACGATTTTGCTTATAAAGTCAAGCACTTTTTAAAAATTTTTATCATTTTTAATTTGTAACATTAAATCGCTATAAACTTTAATTTGTTGCTCGGTTAGCCATTCTGGCTTAATTTTTAAACTATCATATATAATGTACATATATTCGATGTGCATTTCAACAGTTTCGCCCCACAAGTGGCGTTCATTGCCGTTGCCATAACCTAAATAGTATTTGCAATCTGTTTGCAGTCGGTTTAGCAACATATATTTAAATTGTTCATCATGGCTTTCGATATACAATGCAAACCGACCTAATTCAATATTTTGTTTTTTAGTTAACATATTTTTGCCCCCTTTATTATTTGTTTACCTTGTAACTACATTATAAACGATTGTGATTTAAAAGTCAACACTTTTTATGAAAAAATTTTCAAAAAAAAAGTTATCCACAACTTTATTCACAGCCTGTGGATAACTTTCGTCTTCATAAATGGCCTGTATTAAGTTTTTTAGCGTGACCACATATATTTATACCTATAAAGCCTAAAAACCGTTAAAACTAAAATATGAAGAAATTTAGGGTGATTGGCAAAAATGCAAAAAAAATAACCTGCAAATGCAGGCTATTTAAATAATTGTTCACGAGTTTTTTGCAGGTCGACTGCCTCTCCAGTACGCTTGTTAACCTTAATTATAGTGTGTGTTTGTGGCTCTTCGTAAAATTCGTGTGTTTCGTTTTGGGTAATTAGCCTTGGTTTTGGCTTAAAACCTTCAGGCGAATCGACTGGCCGAGTTGTTAAAAAGGTAACGGCCAATATAAATAATATTACTGTTAACTTTTTCATTTTTTATTCCTCCTCCGGGTAACGAATATCCAGATATTCACATTCTACAACATCGCCGTCTTCGTCTACTTCAACTTCCTGCAACATAAGGCAGTCAACATTGGCGAACTTTAAACCGCAGTGGTTAAAAATATGAATGCAAAGCAATTCGCTTTCTTTTTCTAAATAATTATAGGCTTCGCTTTCGGACTCAGTTTCGAATATTACAGTGGGGTTAGAGTCGTCTAACAAATCAACGCTATGGCCATTAAAAAACAGAAATTGCAGTTCTTTTTCCCTAACCTCGGCAGTCCATTTTAATAATTGAAATTTTTTCATGATATACACCCCTTTTTTATTTGTAACTAAAGTATACCATGAAATTAAATACTAGTCAAGCATTTTCGACTGGTATTGTATAAAGTTTTTTTTGTTGTAGCATTACCAAAAACCGCAAAAGAATCTCTCTTCTTATTAAGTAAACGTGACTAATATTAATACTGTATTTATCAGCAAATTGTTTTAATTTTTGGTCACGATTAATAGTAAAAGGAGTTTCGTAATATTCAACTATTAGGTTATAATGTAAATCGCTGTGTTGTTGACAATAACTCTTTAATGCTTGTACACATTTAAAAATATTATTTGCTTTTTGATTTACATTATTAGGAACTTTATTATTTCTAATAAGAATATTTTCAATTTCCCTGTAAATCCTTTTTGCCACTATTTCCATTTTGTTCACCAATCCTCAATAAATTATAATTCTTATAGGAACGATTCCTAGTTATGATTTTATAACATTCAGCACCGTATCCTCTTTGTCTTGAAATGCTATCCTTCAATGGTTTACCACACCGCAAGCAGTGAGTGATATTTTTAATCATGATGCTGCCCCCAAAAATCAATTGCTGCCCTCGTGGATATAATGCTGCCCTTTTGCACTTACAAAATTTACAACACATTCTTTTCGATTGAACATCAGGAAAACAATTCGCAATCAAATTTCACAAATGCTTTATTTAGAATTTCGAATTTCTAATCCTAATTGTATTGTCATAAATAGAACGGCTAAATTATCCATGGCTGTTTCGGCGAATACAATGCCCATCTTTATTCCACTTTCAACACTTTGAATATAATCCATAACACCTCGAACCTCGGCAATTTGCCATTTAAAACTAAAAATTTCAGCATTTTTCACAGCCCAAAAATTCACACCGGACTCATTTTTTTTGAAACTATAACCGGACTCATATGCTACAACGGAGAATAGTGCTTCAAAAGTATTGTATAAAAAGGCTAATACTTTTAGAGGTGGATCTGTCTTTTCGTCTAACATTTTAGAAATTTCAATAGCCTTGGCAAAATCACGTTCTAAAACTGCATTAATATATAATTGTAGCTCGGCTGTAGGTAGTGCAATTAATACCCCATCATTAACAGCTTTATTATATAGCTTACTAATTGTTGTATTATTTACTTGTGCCAGCATTTTTAATTTATCTAGTTCTAATAAACATAATGTATAGTTTGAAGAACATCTTTTAATTAAATCTTTTGCCTGTGCTGTATCTAAATCGGAATCTTTTTGAATATACTTAATTAAAATAGGCTCCGATAATTTTTCAAAATTAACTATAGTATCTTCATAATGTTTATAAAATTTACTTCGTTTATCTAATGTGTTATAAACGAGTATTACTTTACAGGCTCCGGAAGTACACAAAGCCTCTAACCGTTGCCATACAACAATATCCTGTTTTATAAAGTCCGTATCATCTCTAATAACATATAATACAGGCTTGTTTATTAGTTTATTAGCCCCTAATTTTTTAAAAACATCTGCCACTGTTGGCATTTCCTGTTTTAAATAACCTAAATCTGCAATATTATCTATATAAACATTTCGAATATAAATTTCTTCACCAATAAAAATATACACATTATCTAATTCATTCGATTTGATTTGTGTTTTTAATTCAGCTATATTCATTTCTTATCGTACCTCACTTGATATATTAATCCGCATTTATGACATACATATTGACGATATTTTACATTCCCAATAAATATTATTTGCAGGCGTGTCAATTTCCCACACCTGCAAATGCGAATATTTTTCTTAATAATGTCCCGATATATCTGACGTATTTTATTCTTTTTCATAATAATTTTCATCTGCGAATATAGTGATTCCCTGAACACCTAATAAAACGATTTTATCTAAAGGAAATTTATGTTCTATATTACAAATTAACTTTCCTGTATTTTTATTACGTTTATTACCTAGTGCTTTTAAAATTCTTGTTTCTGGATCATAACTAAGAAATTTTGCATGACGATATAATATTCGTTGCTTATAAATAACTCCAACATAAAGCTCGTCGCCAACATTTAATAATGCAATTTTTTCTTCATTCAACATTTTCACCCCCTAAAATTTCCCATTGCTGAATTAACCATTTTTTAAAAGCCATGGCTTTATTAATACCGCTATACTGCAAAATGGATTTTAATTTCAAAGTAGATTGAGTTGAAAAATCTAATTGTTCTTTATCATAATCCCCATCAATAAAACATTCTAAAAGATAATTCGTATAAGTATTTAAAAATAATTCCAAATCATATTTATCTTCCTCTTCTTTAAAGTTTATCTGATTTGCTATTTTTAAACAATTTGTAATTGTAACTTCTGGAATATTTTCAACAACCTTACGAACATAATCACAAAAATCATGAACACCATAATTTAATAACATTTTTACCTGTTCCGGAGTTTCACAGACTTTTGCAATTTTCGTCAATTCTTCATTCTTTAGTTTTGGCTGAATTTGTAGAGCATATTCTTTAAGTTCTGAAGGTGGAAATGGTAATAAAGAAATTAACATACCACGACTTAATATAGTTGCCAATGTATTTGATGTACTTTTCAATAACATTACAAAGTAAGCCTGTTGTGGAGGTTCTTCAATAACTTTTAGTAAAGCATTTTTAGCTGCATTACTCATATTATCGCAATCTTTAAAAACATACATAATAGGTTTTGTTTGTTTATATGCCATTGAAATAATATTACGAACATCATCAACTTTATTACCACAATGAATATAAACTGTTTGCAATCTAGTGCTAATACACTCTGCAATATCTTCGGAGGCTATAGAACTAGCCCCCGAAATAATCATAAATCTTGCAAATGTTAAATTATCTAAAGTATTTTTTAATTCTTCTTGCATCATAATGTCAACAACCCTGCAATAATAAATTGCTTTGGATTCTGCTCCCATTTAATACGATTAAGTAGTTCTTGCAATTCACCAGTTAAAACAATTATAAATTGCTTCTTGCCAGTTTCTAATTTACACTCTTTGCTGTAAGAACTAGGAATTTGAACATAATCAAAATTATGACAAATATTATATTTAACTAAATCAAGTACAAAGAAAAAGAATTGGCGTGTAAATTGTTTTAAATCTTTGCCATCCATATATATATTTTCAATGGTTTCTATAATGTTAAACTCGTCTTTTTCATATATATATTCCAGTAATTCAAACATTACACCATAATCTGTTGCCCCTAATGCGTTAACTACATTTTCAACGGTAATATCCCCACTATAAGATAAACATTTATCTAATAATGTAATGGCATCTCTCATTCCGCCATCTGCAATTTTAGCGATGTACTCTAATGCCTCTTTATCCCATTCATAACAAATCCCTGCATTAACTTCAAGATCATAATTTTCCTTTTGAAGAATTAAATCTAATCTTTCCACAATTTGATTTGTTGGGATACGATGAAAATCAAATCGTTGAACTCGACTTAATATTGTAGCCGGGATTTTTTGTGGGTCTGTAGTACACATTAAAAAGATTGTTTTTAGTGGAGGTTCTTCTAAAAGTTTTAACATGGCATTCCATGCGCCTGTACTTAACATATGAACTTCGTCTAAAATATAAATTTTAAATTCACCGTCTAAAGATTTGTGTTTAGAGTCATCAATAATGTTACGAACATTTTCAACGCCATTATTGGAAGCGGCATCAATTTCAATGGCTTTACCTTTACCACCATTTAATTCATTGGCAAAAATGCGAGCACAGGTTGTTTTACCTGTGCCAGCACCGCCAGTAAATAAGTAACAATTTTTATGATTTTTTGTAACAATTTGCTGTTCAAGAATAGCTTTAATATTCTCTTGAGCTACTACGTCATTAAAAGTTGTTGGTCTATATTTAACAGCGAGTGAAATCATTTTAATTCATAAACTCCTTGTTCATCTTCTTCAAAATTTCAAATAAAGAATCTTCTTTATTATCTTTTAAATCCTTGGTCATCTTTTCATCATTAAGTAATATTGACATTAAACCCATACATAAAGCCAAAGGTGAAATTTTATGACGTCTTGCAACATCAATAACAATTCCCATAATAGCATATAAAATGCTAAGTTCACATCCATTAGCCTCCACATCAGATGAAAAACCAGTTTCATGCGCTGTAAAAACAGCTGATATATTACAATCAATGATCTTTTCTTTTTCAACAAAATCACCAAAATCTGGAACACTACTTAAAAATTCAATAATTTCTTTTTGGTTACTTTCGCTATCTCCAAAAACTCCCTCATTCACCTGATTCATAAATGTTAAAACTCGCATTACAGTATTATTATTCATCTTGTAAACCCTCCATTAATTGTTTAAATAGTTTTTCATTAATAATAAAGTAATCTTCATTATCTCCGAAATTAAATGTTATTGCCCAATAAGGACGACGCATTGCAAATGCTTCTTCCTTTAACTTTTCAATCCAATCTTTTTGAATTGAAATAGATTTAGATTCTTTAACTTTAGTTTTACATTCAATTAATATCTTATCAGTAATTACATCTCCTTTCTGAAACATAGTAGCTCCACTGTTTAACTGCTTTCTTCCGTGAAGCTTTTTAGCAATTCTTTTTTCTTGTAAATTGCTATATTTTCTTGTGTCCATTAGAATTAAACTCCTTTATCAAGTCCTGTGCTAAAGTTACAATTTCATAATTATTAATAGGTAATTGAAATCCAGAATATGTTTTTCCTAGTGCGTATACCCAATCACTAAAAAATTCATCGTAACAACTTATCTTTATTACACCATATTTCTGATGAAGTTTTGCCAACTCCCTCGCCCATTTATCATAAGTTGCATCAGAAATTAAATTATCATTTAATCTGTAATAAATGCAACTATGAACTATTAATTGTAACCTTCGACGCTTAATCAGTATTTTAATATCTTCTGGAATAGTAGGTTCTTTTTTAGCTAACTTTTTAATATCAAATAGTGGCATTTACCGCCCCCCCCTGTATGATACTATTATACTATCATACAGGGTCATTGTCAATGATTATTTTCAACGAACATTAGAGGAAATAGCTTTTGCAATGTCATCATCCAAATCTTGAAGGAAATCCAAGTTTTCTTCTGCTTCTAAAAATTCAACAACAGATTGCCTACCTTGTAATTTAATTTCTTCACCATCTACATCAGTTAAAATTTCGCCATCTTTTGATACAAATCTAAACCATGCTCCGGATTGGTCAATGTAACCTAATTTAATTGCAAGGTCTACTAAATCTGATACCCAATCAATTCCAAAAGTATAGTTAAGTGTATAACTACCAACACGACGGTCAGGTCTACATGCTTTTGTTTTTGGCATATTTATCAACACATAATTACCTGCGGGGGATTCTGTATTTCTTGTTAAATCTTTACCATTTTCATCAAAGAAATTACCCTTACTAAAAAATAAACGAATTATTGCATTATGTTTCCATGCACGTCCACCAGTAGTATCCTTGCCACCCATAGGACTATTAATCTTATCCCTTAATTGATTAATACCAATAAAAGTAGTATTAAATCTTGAACAAATTTGAACTAACTGTTTAGTAAATCTTGTTAATGGAATTGAAATGCCACCATAACTTCTTTTTTCATTGGATTCTTCATAAACATCCTGTGAAATCAATACTGCAAGACTATCTAACACAGCGAGTCCAAATTCCCCTGTTTCTAAAAGGTTTTGTACAATGTCGAAAACTTGTTCTGCCGTTTGGTTAGTTGGTTTTACTACCCACAACTCGTCTACATTTACTCCTAATAATTCAGCCCAATCTTCGTCCAATGTATTCTCACAATCCACAAATAAGCATTTTAAAGGTCCTCTTGCTTTTAAATGTTTATATGCTTCTTCTTGTGATTTATTTCTCTTTGGAATTTCTTCAAAAGCTTTTAATTCATCTTCATATTCTTGTGCAAATAATACCTGTGCATTACCAACAGCGTCAAGGGCTGTAGTTGTTTTTCCGGAGTTTTCTTCCCCTGCAAATTCAATCAGTTTACCTCGAGGTAAACCTCCATAAAGCATATAGTTTAATCTGCAACTTGTAAATTTTAATTTATTCTTACTTTGCTCATATTTTACTCGACCCTGAAATATAACTTCAGATTTAAATTTCTTGTTCACTTCCTGCACTACTGTTAATATAGACATCAGGATCACCCTTTCTGCTTGCTAAATAATCACATAAATGAACAAATTGTTGTATGTCTGATTTTGGTTTTGGTAAAGTCACATTACTGTTAAAAGCCCTATTCCACTGCCCCATATGGGAAGCAATTAAACGACTAATAATTGCACCACATTCAATATATCTTCTAGAACCATTAGTTTCAGCTAATTCTTCACAAACATTTGTCACAAGTTCCGCTGCATAAATAGGATGTTCGAAAACAGTATATTTTGATTTTCCAAAACCCTTTTTAACGCTATCATGCAAAATCAAAGCGGCTAGAATATAATCTGCTTTTGGCAATAAAATGGAATATTGCTCTAACTGCAATAAATCTTTAGCCCAGCAACAAGCTGCTAATGTGTGACGAACTAATCCACCTTCACCAAGAGCAAAAGGCGGGTGATATTTACCTGTAGTTGAGGCTGGCATTGTATAAAATTCTTTAGGGCATTTTTGCAAACATTCTTCAACAATTTCTTGAATTTTAGGATCTCCAATTTCATTAATATAACGGTTAAAAATTGTGCTATCGTACATTATAAATTCTCCTTATATCCCATATTATTAAGGTTATTAAAATCATTTTCACTAATACGTCTTGTGGCGACCTTTTTCAAGCTTTGTAGCATTTCTGTCGCTAAATCTAATTTATTCTGAATTTGCTTTCTTGCACGACTATAAATACTTATAACCAACACATCATAAACAATATCAGATTCAGCTAATTGTTTACGTTCTATGGCAGTACCTTCATAACTTGAATAACTGTCATTATAACGTTGTAATTTTTCTTGTTTAGCAATATCTTCACGCATGCCTACAAGTTCTTGCTTTTCATAAGCATAATACATTAAGGCAGGTAAATTTAAAATAAAATAATCAAGTTGTTCATTTGTTAATGTTACATTAGGATTTGAAATTGTTTCTCGAATTGTATTCATTAAATTATCTAAAGAACCACAACACTCTTTTACAATCGAATTAATATGACGTGTTAAAGCTCTTTGATTAGTATTAATAGAATTTAATCTGTCTGTAACTAAAGATTGTTCAATTTCCATATTTCATCCTGTCCTCTATTATTTTTTGTAAATTATGCTTAATATCATATTCAAAAAATGTTCTTTTCTTTTTACCTTTAAAAACAATACAGCCACCAGGAAGATCATTTATTTTGATAGATTTTTGTTCATCTACCTCTTTTAACATATATAAAACTCTTGCAGGTACAAATATCGTTAAATCCTCGTCGACAAACCATAACAGGATACCAGCAATAACTGAATTATAAGAACTCTTATTTTGCAGGCCATTATATTGATTATCAGTTAAATTTTTAAAATTAAAACTTTTACCATGAATAGTTTTACATTCAATATAAATCAAATAGCCATTAAAAAATACAACAAAATCACAAATATTACGAATACCTTTATACCCGGCTGTATCATCTTTAAAACGGTCAAAACATACACCGCAATCATCAAGCTGGGAAGCGATTAAAGCTTCAAACTTTTTTCCTAATGAAACAGGCATTTTCCTAATCCTTTCTACATTGTGAACGATATATACAGTATTGACAAATTTTAGCTTTAATACCAACAGGTTTTGGCGGTACTATATTCGCATCCACATAATCATCACAATCCTGTATTAATTGTATTAAATCTTTTTTCATTTTTTCTGTTATTTCAAGCAAATAACATTTCTTTTCGCAAGTATCCCTATTTTCATAAACGAATATAATTTTATCAAGTCCTAAAGATAAGGAATATGCAATGGCCTGTCTTTTATGGTCTTCATCTACATCATTACGAGTAACAAACTTGCGGGAAACTTCTGTCTTAAACTCTATAATGTATAACTCACCTCTATATTTAATAATACCATCGCATAAAAAACTAATATTCCAAGTTTCATTAAAAAGCTGTGTTTCAATACCTCGTTTACCTTTTACAATAATTCCGGGTAATTCTTTTTGTTCAACATATTTAGCCACATCTAAATATTCACAAGCAAAGCCATTCTTTTTCATTTCAATAACAGCATTTTGTAAATGTTCATGCCTATCAGTTCCAGACTCCCCTATACCGATAAGGGGAGCCTCTTTAATAGAACTGTCAGGTTCTTGCTCAACAATTTGATAAAACATATTACGAATACAATTCAAACTGCTGGGCTTATAATGAGCACTAGGTTTACGTTTATTACTATTTGCTGTTCTTTCAATGGACTGCAAATAATCTTGTAAAAAAGATTGTGCTACTGGACTTTGCTTCTTTGCCTCATTTACTAAAGTAAGTAAATTTTTTAAAGAAGATTTAGCCATCGATATCCTCGTCTAAAGAAGATAAAATTTGAACGACTTTACCTTCTACCATTTTAATAGCTGTTGGTGTGCCATAGGATAAAGTGATAATATCTGTGGATAAAGTATTTACAAGTTCTTTAAATTGAACAATGTCCAATAAGCACTCAAATTCTTTAAAATCATCACTTTCATCATATGGAATAATTTCTTCTGCTTTTGTTCTTGAAGAAATCATTTTAAGGCCTGTTTTAGTAAACAACAATTTAATAGTATTTTTATCATATTCAGATACGAAAATACTTAAACGGTCTAATGCCGCTTGCACTAAAGATTTTTTAATTGTACAAGTAGAAGGAAATTTTGTTTCTAAAAAACCATCAAGAGCTTCTACAGGATACGATTCAATATCTTCTAATTGTGTGCCTGCAATTTCAATCGTTTTGGATTTAATGATAACATCATTATCTACGAAATATACCTGTACATCTTCCTCTGTAATTAGAGTTGACAATTTCAATAATTCGATTGGCAATAATGCAGGTCTTTTAAAAACATTTACTGAATATACGCAAAGCCTCAAGCTATCCGTGGTCATTACCCTGTCATTGAAATAATATCCAGTTATTACAGGATTTTCAATGGTTTTAGCTAAGCTTGCTGTGCAAATATCATAAACCGCCTGAAGAATTGGCTGTTTAACACGTACGGGTTTAACATCCTCAGGTATTTCTATGGAAACGTCCGGAAATTGCAATATATCCCCATTTTCGTCCAGTACAAGCTCAATATGATAATATCCATTACCTTTAAAAGTTAAAACACCTTCCTCAATGGTAAGAATAATATGCTCACTTGTTGTTTTACTTACAAGCTTAGCAAAACTTGCAACAGGCAATACACAAGAAATATTTGGAGCTTTTACTTTATCTTTGTAAATACTTAAAAAATTAGCTCCATCTGTAGTTCTTAAACACAATACATTATCTTTTACTTCAAAACCAATATAATTCGTTAAAGGAATAAGTTTATCACAACTTGCACCTTTAACAACTCTGGATACCATATCTTTTAACTCTGATGTAATAATATCAATTTTCATTATTTACTACTCCTTACTAAATTAATAAAAGATTGTTGTTCATCAAGATTTTCAAAAACGCCACTAGTATGCAAAGTTCTTGTAACCGCTCCTGGCTTTTTAATACCTCTTGCAGTCATACAAGAATGTTCTCCTTCAATCATTACAATTACATTGTCAGTCGATAAAATAGCAGACATAATACGATGAATACTAAATCCCATTCTTTCCTGAATTTGAAATCTTTTTGCAACCATATCAGCAATACGTGCCATCTTCGAAAGTCCAATTACTTTCGTTCTTGGATAATATCCAATACTTACATTCATATTATACATCAATGCAAGATGATGTTCACAGTGACTAAAAACAGGAATATTTGTACAGGTTACAATACCGTGACCAGTTGTTTCAAAACACTTGCCAAACTTACTAACAAGATCGGAATCAGAATAGAACTCACCCTCAAGTTGCTCTAACATCATTTTTGCAAATCTTTTAGGAGTTTCCTTTAATGAAGGATCTTGAAGATCTTTTCCAAAAGCCTGTAAAATAAGCTCTCCTGCGGATATAAGCATTTGTTCTTTAGTATTTTCCATTTTATACTCCTCTTTCATCCGGATTCCATATAATTTTATGAAGTTGAACTTGTACCATTGTATTTTCAAACATATTATCTTTAACAAATTGAACAAGTTCTTTCGGTTCAATCTGCCCATACACTGGGCTAAGAACATAGGTACAAATCAAATCCATATTATAAATTCGTTTAAATTCTTCTAAATCTTCTTTAGTAGCAACAACGAATTTCAATACATCATTATAAGTGAGCTTTTTAAGATTACTTTCAAGCATTGAACCTAGCATACCACTACTCGGACATTTCCAATCCATTGTAACAAATACTCCGGGCAAACTACAACATGGTTCAATCGGCACAGAACCATTTGTTTCAATATTTACATGATACCCACCCCAAGATAAAGCTTCAATAAGATCGTTCATACCCGCTCTAAATAATGGTTCTCCACCTGTTAAAGTTACACGGCAACAACCAATTTTAGCAATGCTTTCAAGAATTTCCTGTAAAGACATATTTGGTTCTTGAACATCTTGTGCGTAAAGGGTATCACAATAACTACAACATAAGTTACAGCCATTAAAGCGTACAAAAGTTGAAAGAAATCCAGTTCTAATTCCTTCACCTTCCACACTTAAAAACATTTCATTTACACTATATATCTTCTTGTTCATAAATTGCTAAATTCCCTTCGCTTTCTTGTACTTCTACTCTGTAACACGTTGGAATAATATCACAAATATATTTTGCAATATTTTCAGCTGTTGGATTAAAAGGAACAACTTGATTAATACTTTGATGATCGAATACATCCATTACACATTTTTTAATATGTGTAAAATCCTCAACCATGCCATAATCCGAAAGTTCTCTAGCTTTGCAATAAATTTTAACTTTCCAATTATGACCGTGAAGATTAGCGCATTTACTCTCATAAGGCAGATTTAAATAATGAGATGCAGATATTTCTAATTCTTTGATAACTGTGTACATTTTCTTCCTCCTGGTTTAATACGATTATGATATCTTTTTACTTTTACTTCGTGAATAAGATTTAATAATACTTCAGCAGAAACTAATAAATTACCATTAGTATATTCATTTGCATATAAAGCAGTCTTTGCTCTTGTTTCTAGTTCTTTGATGGTTTTACCGTCTACCATTTTTGCCATAATTAACCTCGCAAAGCTGGATCTTTTACACCATTAACTTCAAAAGCATGAGCTCTATCTCTACATGTACCACATACTCCACAAGGTTTTTCTCCACCCTCATAACAAGACCATGTAAATTTATAAGGGACTTTCAATGACAATCCAGCTTTAACAACTTCGCCTTTATTAAACATAATCAAAGGAGCTCTTAATGTAAGTTGGCCGCCAGTACCTTCTAAAATTGCTTTACGCATGGCATCCACAAATTCAGGAGTACAGTCCGGATATGCCCTACCAGCCGCATCATCTGCATGAGCGCCATACCACACTTCACAGCCCCCGAGGGAATAAGCCAAAGACGCCGCTGAAGATAACATTAAGCCGTTACGAAATGGTACATAGGTACTAACAGTCCCTTCACCACCTAATTCCTTTAATTGTTCGGCATAGGTAGTATGTTTAATTTCATTTTTACTATTTTTTAATAAACAGCAATCACTCAATTCCATAATACTACTAATATCCCGAACAATATGTTGAACACCATAATGTTCCGCTAACTTTTTAGCACAAGCTAATTCTTTCTCATGCTTTTGGCCGTAGTAAATAGATAACGCTGTTACCTCTTTATTGCCATAACAATCAACTGCCATACCTAAACAAGTAGCGCTATCAACACCACCGCTCAACAATACAACTGCTTTCAAAATAATCGCCTCCTAATAATTTTTCCACCATGATAAGTATATTCTTTTGCCCAATCCATCAAAAATGTTACATTCCACAAATCGCGCTGAACATAATCTTCCATTAACTGCTCAAAATCGAAATTCTTGCTTTTAATGTAAGATTTTAAATCTTCCAAAGCTACAGCACTACCATTTAAAGGGTGAGCCATTTTATCCTTTTGCTGAGCACTAATAATAATAGTACCCCATGGAGTATAAATTGCTCCATTATGCCCGCTTTGAATCCACGAAGAACTATCCGCAGAAGTAACTGGATATTGGACTAAAGTTTTTCTTACAGTCATTCCAAAAGCATGGACTTTAACATTGGGATTACTCGAACTTTTTATAATATCAAAACATAACGATAAAAAGTTCTTTTGTACATCTTTAGGCTTGCCCACCATACCACCAAGAGCGATATATTTTAATGGTTGGCCATTTTCATCTCGCCATTCTAAGGCTCTACGCAAACACCATATCGGTTCACCCACATGGAACGTATATAGTAAGCCATCCTTATTTAAAACAGCATCCCTCATATACAAATAATTTTTCCATGTTTTTACAGCTGCATCTAATACTTGTGCTTGTGTAGGCTTTTGCCTGATGTTTCCTGGAATACAGTCCAATTGACCAAATAAATCAATATACTGCACTCTGTCGTTTAAAAAGTAAACATAATCATCAACATTAATATATGTACCTTTAGTCCATGCAGTAAAAGCACCACTGTCAATAAATAGTTTACCTTTTCGACCGTATTGATTAATCCAGCCAATCCATCTATCAATATTTTTCCTTTCGTTCAAATAACTGAATAGATGATTGGCTCCCATATCGAACAAGCACTTATCTACATGATCTGTAACTTGTCCCGCAAAATATAAATCTAACATTACAAACCCCCTTTCTGTTTATATTACTATTATACCTTACTATTATAATAATGTCAATAAAAATAACCATTACGATTCAGTCGTAATGGTTATTAATAGTCTTATTCGTTTTCATACCAACACTTTGTGATTTCAACATCACATTTTAAAGGCACAGAGAGTGAGGCTGCATTTATCATACATTCAGAAAGTAATTCAGCACATCTTATTTTATTCTCCTCTGGACATTCCCCAATAATTTCATCATGTACCTGAATAAGTAGTCGGAAGCCAAGCTGTTTTAACTCTTCACAACGACTAATAGATAACATGGCGAATTTTGTTAGGTCAGCCGCACTTCCTTGTACCCTAGCATTTACACACATACGAGTTGCATCAGCAATTTTCATCCGATTATCAACTACCTTTATACCCTCGTTATTCGCCTCTTCAATTACGGCTTGATGTTGCTTAAAGCTCTTACATCCAGCTAATTTATTCCAATAATATGTTACGATTTCTTCAGGTACTTCAGTATTTTGATCTTCATCATCGGCAAGTGGGTCATAGTCTTTCGACACACCATCTTTCCAATAAAATTCGTAGGTGTCTAATTGCATATCAGGAAGTCTTCTTTTTCTTCCCCATGCAGTAGTTACATAACCTAGATCTCTTGCCATTTGCCGACTCTCTTCTCTAAATGTTTTTAATTTAGGAAAAGCGTTTAAAACTGCATCGTATATTTCCTGAGCTAATTTTTTAGAAATATGTAAATCATCTGCAATAGCCGGGATTCCTTTATCATAGTTAATACCTAAAAGAATAGCCTTTGCTCGACTACGTCTTTCCTTTCCTTCAGGATTGTGTGTGCCATCGGGTCTAAATTCCAAACAGTCATCATACGGAACATTGAAAGCTAATGAAGCGATTTCGGCGTACAAATCTTTTCCATCGATATAAGCCTGAATACCTTTTTCGTCCTGCGCTAAATGCACAGTCAATCGAGGTTCCTGAGCTGAGTAATCGCAGGATAACATTACATAGCCGTCACTAGCCTTGAACATTTTTCGTATGTCTTTTGCATGGCTTGGAATATTTTGCAAATTAGGGTCATCACTCGAGAAACGACCTGTAATTGTTCCAAGTTGATTAAATCTCGCATGAATCCTCCCTGTTTTTGCATTTATAATTTTTGGGAATTTATCTACATATGTAGATACTAATTTTGAAGCCTTACGAAATTTCAATAAGGCCGTTACCAATGGATTATCAAACTGCTCAAGAATTTCTTCTCCTGTGCCACGAGGTTTCTTCTTGCTTACTGGAGGCAGTTTCATAATATCATACAACAGGATAGATAGTTGCTCTGGACTGGCTGGATTAATCTTCTCAGGCAGTTTACAAGAAGAACCTTGTTTGATTCTATATTCTTCGATTTCAGATTCATAGAGTGAAAGAGTTTCTTCGAACTCTACCGCAGCTTCACTCATAAGCTTGTTATACTTTTCAGATAACTTTTGCTGAACCTCTAAATCAAGAAATACTCCTGTATCTTCCATTTCAGAAACGATTGGAACCAATGGCATTTCTAATTCATGGAATATTTTAGCAACATCTTGCAACTCATACTCTCTGCATACTTCAGTATCGGTTAAAAACGGACGTTGAAATTCGGCTAATTCATATGTAATCATAGGGTCATTAGCCGCATATAAATACGCAACATCAACAGGAATCATTGTAAACGGAATACCCGCAAACAACTCTGAAAATGTATGCGATTTATCCTTGCCTTTATTAACGTACTTATCCCATAAACCCTTTAAACTATTATTTTTATTATTTTCATCGAGCAGTCGTTGTGCAATATAGCCATCCCACCAACAAAACATTTTAATGCCTAAAGTATGTTTTAATACCCTACAGTCAAAATCGCTATTAAACATATCAATTTTCACTTTTGCATCTATTAAACGCTGTAATTCACGTTTAACAATTTCAGCTGAAATTTGCCCTTTAATCGGCATACCTGTCATATAACTAACATGATTTACAGGTACATAAGCAGCTTTATATCCTGGAGTATATAAACAAACACCTGCTAAAGTTGTAGTGATGGGATCTAAACTTGTTGTTTCTGTATCGATTGCCCCAATACCATTTTCAATAAATTTATCAATTAAATCTATTAAAATAGCTTCGTCCATAACATTTAAGTACATATCTTTTTTATCAGCAAAATACCTATTTGTCATGGCTTTAATTGAAGTAATTCGACTAGATAAATTACCTGCCTTCAACTTTACGTTTCCGGCAGATAATATAGGTAATTTTGATTTAGCTTTATTGACAACTTGTGCATCCGTTATTTTTGATGAACGAGGTTTAAAATCAAATAGAGCCATTAGAAGCTTTCTCTACGATTACGTCGAGCTTTAGGTTCTGCAGGTGTACGTCTTTTAACCCCTTCATCTGTGGCAGGATTTCTTCTTTGGGATTGTTCTTCCAATCCTGGCATTTTACCAGTATCTAAAAATTCATCCAATTCTTCGGCTGTTTTATTTAATAAGAATGTTTCCGGAACTTCTGGAACTTCTGGAAAATCTTCCAATGTTTTATCGTCACCTTTTATTGGAAACAAAAGATATTCAGTAGTTTGTTCTCCTTTTGCTCCATTACGTTCAATTTCAATTGATTGTGAGCATAAAGGATTATAACGCGCACATAAACTTGTGAGCTTATCGATAAACTTTTTACCACGTTCCCATAATTTAACAGAACCATCATCTTCTATATATAATGGAACAAAAACCCGTAATTGAATTTTATTTCCAGAAGCACATAACGGACAAACTTCTATAGAATCATTAATCTGTCTTAGGCATTCAACCCATTTATCTCGGCCATTAATTTTGACACGATGAAGTGAATGAGCTTCAATATCGTCAACATTATTATACAAAATTCTTACTGTAGCAACATCGCGATCTTCTTTAAGTTGAAAAAAATTAGTTGTACTTGTAGTATATTGGTCTACTTCATCATATCGAACTCGTGCCATGTTTTATTCCTCCTCGTCCTCTAATGCCTCTGCCTCAACTTCTGGAGTTTCTACTTTTTTAGATGCTTTTTTTGCAGCCTTTTTAGGTTTTACACCCAATTTTTCAGCAATTGCTTCTTTTTTCTTTTGTTCTTCTTTTTCCAATTTTTTCTGGCGTGCGGCCTCTAATGCCTCTGCCTTTTGAGCCTTACGAGTATTTACACCTTTTTGATATTCAACAGAAGCGGCTACACATTTACGGATAAGATTTGCAGTTTTCTCATTATCCTCTGTTAAAGAAATACGAGCATCAAACATATGCTTCATAGTTTTATATTCAATATTCAGGCCATCAAGAGCTTTAGTACGAAGCCACAATACAATTCCTTTAGTGCTAAAAGTAAAGGCCATGCACATATGACCATCAAGTTTAATGGTGTGGAAACCTTTAACACGAGTTACAAAAATTGTGCAACCAGCGGCTTTAACAATAGTTTCAACAACATCTTTCAAAGGAGAAATTTGACGTGGAGCTTTAGGCTCTTTTACTTTTTTCTCTTTTTTAGGTTTTGGTTCTTTTTTAGCTTCAGCTTTCTTAGTACCACGTTTTACAGGTTTTACTGGTTCAGGTTCTTCCTCAGATTCTTCATCCTCTTCTTCGCAGTCCTCAACAGCGTCTTCATCCGCATCTTCGACTTCTTCTTCCTCAGAATCCTCAGAAGCTTCCTCGTCAACTTCCTCTTCAGTTTCTTCTTCTTCAAGATCTTCGACTTCCTCAACTACTTCTTCCTCAACTTCCTTGTAAAAGCGTTCATAAGATTTGCGATTAACAATTCTTTCTTTACCGGAGTTCAAATCTTTTAAAGTGATGTCATCTCCATCTTTGCTAACCAATTCAAATTCTGCGTTGTTTCTTGTGCAAATTACTTTCATAATACTACCACACTTTCTAAATAAATTTTGTAAGGTTTTCACCTTCAATTACATTATACCCTTCGTAAATTCAAAAGTCAATACTTTTTGGATAAAAAAATTTCAGGGCAATTTTTAAATTCCTGCTCAGATAAATCATTAATATCTTTACCTCTTGGAACTACTAAAGATTTAACCAATTTATTATCAATAACTTTAATTAATCTCTTAGCGCCTTTATCTCCAGCTTCATCTCCATCAAAAGCGGCTACTATTTTTCTAAAAGGAAGTTTTTTAATTAAATTAAATTGTTCTGGCGTGCCTGTACCTAATAATGCTATAGCAGCTACACCATATTTAACAGCCGTTATAGCATTTATTATACTCTCACACACATATAATGTATCTTGACTATAATCCAATTCATACACACCATATAATGGTTTAAACACGTTTTCCGGATAATGGTAAAGCTTGAAATGTATTGCCCTTCGTGCAATAAACAGAGTTCTGCCCTGCATATCCCTCACAGGGAATGTTATGCAGGGAAAGGTATTTTCATTTTTCTTTAACTTAAATTTAGGGTCATAACCAATATCGTATTTTTCAATAAGTTCTTCAGTAAGACCTCGTTTAAACATATAATCATGATAATAACGATATCTATCTAATTGTTTTTCCGGAACATATTGTTGTTCTGAATGATTACTATTTCTACTCAATTTTAAATCTAAAGGTTTTCTATCTTCTATATCTATAGATAAAAAATTCTTTATTAGCCACTTTGTACCATATGCACCCGAATCATCATATCCATAAATATAACTAATCATTTCAGGTAGTGTTGCAGTATAGCCACATGTAAAACAATGTACAGTCCCGGCTGGAATTTTTTTACCATTTATTATTTTATCAACTCTTGATATACCACAAGAAGGCCTTTTTTCTTGCCCATTATTATGCACCGGACAACAAATTTGTATATTTGAATCTGTTACTATAAACCGACCAAACAAACTAATACCTAATTGTTCTTCTATCTGTGATTGTAAAAATTGCAAAATAGAAACATCGTCTTCTAATAAAGCTTTGCCCCGAATTGTAAACATTAAAAGACCTCTTTTCTATCTTTATATTTTTTACGTTGTGTTTCTTCGACTTTTTGCCGTTCTTGTGGGGCTACTGAATCCGTTGCACTTGGCACATAAACAAAACGCCCTTTATCGATATCCCAAAAATAAATCAGGTTTACTCCTACAGCACCAGTTCTATTTTTAGTCAACGATAATTTTAAGCCAGCCCCTGTTTGCCTAATAAACAATACCTTTGAACTATTTTGACCGATACTATCGCTATCGGCTAAATTAGTTAAGTCTGGATCGTCTTGAACATTATCTTTACGAATATCACCATCACGATTTAATTGAGATAATCCGATTATTGGAATATCATATCTTTCGGATAAACGCATTAAACCTTCAGTTATACTAAATAATTGTTCTGTTTTACTTTTTCCTCGACGATATGTTTCATCGTCCATTAAACTGTATTGGTCAATACCAATAATATCAGCCTTACAAGCCGTTATCATTGATTGTATAGAGGATACGGTTGCCCTACCGCCAAAACTTTTAGGTGTAAAAACATAAAAAGGCAGCATATTTTTCTGTGTTTTATCAATAAAATCTTCATAACCTGAAACATTTTCACCAATAACAAGAGCTTTGTTCGAAAAATTGGCTAATAAAGTATCAAAACGATACCCAATTTGCATATCATTCATTTCGCCACTGTACATAGCAATACGCTTGCCCTGTTTCCATGCCTCTACTAACATTTTCAATAATATCCACGTTTTACCCTGATTAGGTCTTCCTGCTACAGTCAATAATTCGTTTCCTGGCTCTAATCCATATATTACTTCGTCGAGTTCAGGAAATCCGGTTTTGATATAATTTGTTCCAAATTCCTTTTTTTGTTGGTGTAATTCTAATCTTTCTTTTGCTTTTTTAACTATATTAGAGCCACCAACAATATTTTGACTATTTAATGCAACTACCTGTGCAGATAAATAATTCAAAGCTTCCCTTGAATCGTCCCGCATTTTATCTGCGGTTTCCTGCACTACAGAAACCATCTGTGAATATAAATATTCTTCTCTTAGAGTGCTAATTAAAAAGTCGTCAGTTTCTTTAACTTCTGTAATTGGGAAATCTGGAAAATTTTGAAGCATTGTTTCTTTATCCGGAACTTTGCCATAAAGACTAACATGTCTACGAATAAAATTAAACTCTTCTTCGTATTCTAAAAAATAATCTTCCGTTAGGTTGTTTTGTGTAACAATATCAAAACTTCCTGTATTTAAACATTTGCTTAAAATTTGAAGTTTAACCACGACGTCTATCCTTTCCACGCAAAGCAACAATATCTCCACTCAAAATTCGACTGGATAAGCGTTTACCAACCTGTTTTTCTAAATCTTTATCAGAAACATTACTTGTAAAAATATTAGCAAGTCCCATATTCATTCTTGAATTAATAAAATCATATAAAGTATTTTGTTCAAAAGCGCTTAATCCTGAAACTGCAACATCATCCCAAACTACTAAATCAACAACAGGAATTAAATCTAATAAATCTTGTACATTATTTGCTGAATTAAAGGATTGTTTTATGGAAAACAATAAATTTTGTGTAGAAAGGAACAGTCCCCGAGGTTTAAATCCGTTACCTAGCCAGATTTCACTAAAGTATCGCAGGAGAAATTTGGTTGCCCATGTAGTTTTCCCATTACCTGTAAAACAACTGTGAATAAATAAATTTTCACCCGCCGCCACAAAATTAATAATATCCTGTTTTAAATCATTAAGATATTCAAAACTATCATAATCACAACTATCAGGTTTTAAATTTACAGATTTCTGATATACTTTTGGAATACGGCTAGTATAAATTAAAAAATCAAATTCCATAAATCTTAAACAACTAGCACAACAGTCAGTTGTTTTGTACTTGCCACAAACATCTTTAAACCAGCATTTTTCACGATCAAATTTATACTCATACATAATCAATACACCTTGTCAATAATAGTGTGATCTAATCCATCATCTTCCGGAGTTTGTTGGATATTATCAATAGGCTTATCTTTACGTTGCAATTCCCACACAGGCACTAAAACTTTATATCCTGCCGCAAGGGCTGTTTGAACTCTTGAATATACTTCTGTAAAAGATCTGCCTTTAAGGCTATTTAAAATTGCTTGCCATTGTTCTGGCTCTAATTTAAATTTTAATCGATATTTTAGATATGAACTCAAACAAGCTTTTAATACAGTCCTGTCATTCTTTATTAAAAAATTTTCTAAAAGAAAAGCGTCCAACTGCTTATCAAACCGCGAAAAATTATTTTCTTTGCTTGTTTTAGCACGTACCCCCCTTATACCCCCTAGTTTATTATCTATATTGCTATTTGGTATATTATTCTTATTGTCTAATTGTCTAGTATTATTATATTTATTATTTTCTTGTGTTCTACTTTCTGGAACACGTTGTTCTACTTTCTGGAACACGTCAAAATTAATAGCATACGCATTTTTTAGTCCAATACCATTTTCGTGCATTGACTGTTTTTTTAGAATCAAATCTTTCTCGACTAAAGAATTTATACATTTCTGAACTGTTGCATTTGATAAATTTAAATGTTCAGCAAGACTTCTAATAGTCATTGTAAAATACTGATTTTCAACATTTGCATATCTATAAATTACAGCATAAATTGTTAGCTCCGAACCACTTAATTTAAGGTCTTTAAACATCCATTCGTGTACTGTATAGTAGAAATCTTTCATAATTTTTCCTCAATTCTTTTATTTGTATACAATTTTTGTCGGTTTATCAATTCTTCTAGTATTAGCTTTTATAAAATCCTGTCTAGCTGCTTTTGTAGCAACTTGTTCATCAGACATTTTTTCTTGCAATTCAATTTCAATAATAATCTCTAACTCTCTATATTTTTTATAAATTGGGCAACTATCTTGCATACAGGGCTTGAAGTCTGTAATGATCTCCCCTTTATTATTAGCCCCTTTGTGTTCTACCTCGCAGGCATTAACGGTGTTGATACCCACTAATAAAGCCATACTCATTAACAATACTTTTTTCAACATAATAAATCCTCCTTATAACAGGAAAAGCCCCCTATATGATTGGCGGTCATAGGGGGCTTTAGCCTGACAAATAAACAAAAATGAGGGTTAAAAAGCGGCAAATACTTTTTGGAGTTACTCCTGAACATATCCGGGAACCGACCGCCAAGCTATTTCCCGCTTCTGTTATTATAATACCACAACCATTACAAGCTGTCAATACTTCGTAAAAAATTTTTATCTGCCACCGAACATCTTACTTGTTTCAATAATTTGATTATCTACTTCATCATTTACACGACTCCAGGCTTTCTGCCTTACTTCATCTATATTGTCGTCAGTTTCTAGGCTAATCAACTCACTGGCTTCAAAAGTAAAAAATTCACCCTGTATCTGACAACTTCTTTTACTGGAAACTGTGATTTCTTTAATCTTTGACATATTTAACATCCATCCTTTGTGATTTTTTAACTACTTGAAAAGCAATTAATTCTTGTGGAAGTTTTTTATCCTCAAAAGCTACTTTATCTAACATATCATAATCAATAACTGTTTTAACTGTTAGACATTCTGGATGATTTTCTTCAAGCCATGTTATTAATCTATCTTCATTGAAACTTGTTTGTTCAACTTCTTTAATTATTACTTCGCCATCATCAACAGTTATTGAAGATACATTATTTTTTTGCATATAAGCACGAACATCTTCTTTTAACTTTTTAAGTTTTTTACTAAGAATGCTTTCTTCTTTATGTACACTAATTAATTCTTTTATTATTTTGTTCATTTTATTACCTCCAAACTAAATAAGCACAGCCAACAATTAATAATACAGCAAAAATAATAAACGCTACGTATTCACTTGAAGATACAGGAGCTCCAATATCATTACACAAATAATTGTTTACCGTAGAATTTTCAGATTCTTTAGCTTTTGGTAAAGAATTATCGGCTGGAACAAAAGAATTGCAAACTTTAGCTGTTTTTTGATTGCATGTATCTTCAAAAAAGCATAAATTGCAATCTGTGCTTTTAGGTTTAAAACCTCTTCTTTTCTTTCTACGACTTCTTGACACATTATCCCTCCTTAATAAAGTAACATATTAATGATTTCCTGCATACGAATAATATTACCACTATCAATAATACCTTGTGATAATAATTCTTTACGCCGAACAATCATCTCGACCTTTTCATCTATTGAATTGGCACAAACAAGAGAATAAATATTCAAATCATTTGTTTGACCAATACGATGACATCTATCAATACATTGCTGTTTATCTGCACCAGTCCAAGGACTATCAAAAAATATTACATTATTTGAATTATTGAAAGTTAAGCCAGTACCCATTAATTTTATAGTACCAACTAAAGCAACTTTGTTTTTGTCTGACTTAAAGGCATTTTCTGTGTCCTTTAGGTTTTTATTTTTGGCAAGATACCCCATAGCATTGTAAGGTTTTAGGATATCAACTATTATCTGCACTACCTCAGCCCAATTACTAAATATAAGGCATTGTTCCCCTCTACTGGCAATTTCGTCCACCAGTTCTACTAATTTATCTAATTTAGCAGATTTTTGAACTGTAGAGCTTACTAGCTGCGGAGTTCCAACGACCTGTCTTAATCTTGTAAATTGTGCTAATGGATTTGGACTTAACATTATTAAATCAATTTTATCTTGCAATCCAGCTAATACTTCTTTGTATAAAGGTTCTTGCTCTTTATACATATCAACATAAACTGTTTGTGGAAATTTTTGTGGTAATTCTAAAACATCTTCTTTTAATCGTCTTAATTGAATATTTTTCAATCTTGTTTTTAATTCTTGCAAATTTCGATATCCAACTATTTCACGATCCATATACCCACCAAAAATACAATAATGATTTTTAAAGGCTGTATAACTATTTTCTTCATAACCTAATGATTTAAAGATAATAAATAAATCCATAGGTTGATTAACTAATGGTGTACCACTCATTGTTACACGATAATCATTTTTGTTTTTGGTATTCATCACCTTAATGAATCCTTTTCCCTGTGCAGAGAGTGGATTCTTAACCTTATGAACTTCATCAATGAAAATAGCTCCTATAGTTCCATTCTCATGATATTTTTTTAGTAATTTAACAATAGCTTCTTCCCGAAATGCTTCTATATTTATAATCCAGAAAAATTCTTCCGGAACTTCTTCTAAATCTTCTAATTTAGCTTTTGTTCCACCATCATATAATTTATTACTTCTTTTTCTAGAACGAAAACCTAATAATTTATAAGTTTCATCACTATGTGTTTCAATTTCATCACGCCAGTTCCAACGTAGTGAAGCTACACCACAAATAACAAGGCAATGCTCTACACCTTGTATTTCCTTCAGATATCTGGCTAAATCAATTATTTGCTTTGTTTTACCAAGACCTTGTTCATCACCTAAATGCCAATGTCTTTTATCAATACCATATTTAACACCTTCTATCTGATATTGATAAGGCTTTGTTTTAAATGTAAAATCTCCAAGATCATTTTGCAATAATTCTTCACCAATTATTTGGTATTCTTGATTAATTAAAATATTTTTCACTGCTTGTAAATGTATAGGAGCAATTTCCCAACAATCAGAATTTACATGAAAATATCTAAATTCTAATTTTCTAAATTTACTTACAATATCAATATCAAAACTGCATTTAATAAATAAACAGTATTGAAAATCTTTAAATTTTTTAGATTCTTTCACATTAATTCTAATCACAATTATTGGCCTCCTTATATACTAATTATACCGCAATGATTTTAAAATGTCAATAAAAAAGAGTACATTCCGAAGAATGTACTCTTTAAATTAAGCTTTGGCGACTTGCATATAGTAGCGATAAGCTTTGCCTTCGCTAACATCGGGATCTTCAAACCAAGCCTTGCTCATTTTAACGTAGGTCGCTGTATCAGAACCTAATACGTTGTAATAATCGCTATAAAGCATATTCATTACAAAATATAAATCCCAACGGTTAAATCCGATACATTTAATACCATACTGGCGGATTACATCATCAATCTGTTCAACAGACCAGTGAGCTCCTTCCGTACCATCTACGTTCTTGAAATTTTCAACAGCTTTTTCAGCTAACCAATCACTAAAATGCTCACCATAACACTCTTTATACAATTTGTCAACGACTTCGTCATAAACTTCTTTATCCGAATATTTTAATGGTTTAATAGCACTTTTAAAAGTTTCCATTAAAATATCATTAGTAAGACCTAAATCTTTCTGCTCTTTAAGATGTTTTAATAATGTTTCTAACATATTAATCTTCCAATACTTCTACCGTAGGTACAGTAGGTGCTGTTGGAGTATAAACAGTATTAGGCACACAACACAACATAGAGAAATGATTCGGGTCACTACCAAAGATAATTGGATAAACTCTACGGCAACGAATTTGATCTGCTCTTAACAGATTACCTGTGCGGGTATAAACCGGATAAACAGTAGTTCCGATTTGAATCTGCACTGGAAGCGTATTCGCCCCTGAAGGAAGACTCTGTGCAAGCACAAGACAAAATCTTTTTAAATTGGTGAGTGTAGGTGTAGTGCTAAGAGTGATAACTAGATTAGTTGAAGTAGTTGTGATGCTGGAACTTTTAATAAATCTATCACAGCGGTTACAGGCCACAATAATCACTTCCTAATTAGATGCAGCCACAGCCATTGTTGCAACCGAATCCATTAGCGGAAGTATAGGGGCTGCAAGTAATGTATGCGGGCTGCGGGAATGGACGAACTGCGTTAATAATGTTTTGAGTTTGGGACAAGTTGCCAAGTTGCAGTTGAGCAGCTTGCAGTTGATCACGAAGCTCTTGCATTACGTTTGCAGTCATCAGAGCACGAGTTGCTTCAGCTTCTGCATGAATTGCAGTAGTGATTTCACAAGTGTTCTTGTAGTTTTCTGCACGAACAGCATCAATATTGCGATTAGTTTCGCAGCAGCATTGCTGTGCGGCAAAGCGACTTTCTGCGATTGCAGCATTAGTCTGGTTGAATCCTTGACACAGACCCATTTGTAAAGCGCCAGTAGATTCACAGATATCTTTTTGGATACCGAAATTCTGATTAGCAAGCTGATTAAAGCCACGATCCAAAGTATTATTAAGGTTGGTATAAAGAAATTCATTAGTCAAGGTATTTACAGCACCATTAGCGCCGTTACCACCAAAACCGCCGAAGCCACCGCCCCATGCGAGTAAGAAAAATAACATTACTACCCACATCCAGCCAGCTCCACCACCCATGAAGCCATCGCCATCAGATTTGTTCATGTCATAGACAGGAACCATTTGAGCACCTTCGAATGCCATGATAAAACACTTCCTTTAATTTATTAAATCAAAATCTTTAGGTGCGCACCTTTTTAGATTTTAATTCCAAAATTACTTAAAACTCCCATAATTTGTTTAGGATCAATACCTTGAGTTTTAGCTAAATTAAAAGCCGTTTCTTTTAATTGATCCGGAGTTTTGCCTTGTGCCATTTTCATGGCCTGTTGAAATTTAGGGTCATTTCCGAACATGTGCTGCATTGCCGTTTGAGGATTTTGCATTTGCCGGAGTTGGTTGAATGCTTGCATCATTTGCATTAGATTCATTTTGCTGACCTCCTAACTGATTTAAGAAATTTTCTATATTCTGTACCCGCTGATTTAAACCATTAAAATCATTAGATGTTACATATTCAATCTTATTTTCTTGTGGATTTACTAACTTATAAGTTTTTAATTCGGCTAAACCATTCATACTCAATTGTTTTGTATAAATTTCACCATCTTGAATATTCACAAATACACTCATAGAGCCATCTAAAGCAATTCTAGCAGCTTTAGCTTCTTCTAAACAGGTAACAGGAACTGCTGATATAAATGATTGCATTTGTTGTGGCTGTTCTACTTGTCCGAACATATTTGGAACTTGAGGATTTATGGCTCTCTGCATTTGCTGAACTTGTTGCATACGATTATAACCATAATTAGGATTTGTCATTGGATTATTCATAGGATTCATATAATTATCGGGATACATACATTTGTCCTCCTACCGCCGCCACCATATTTGGTTGATATTAAACTTTTTTGTAGTGGCGCATGGTTTATTACCTGTAATTATTGTAACAAAAATAAACCGCCCACACATATCCTAAATTGTGTAGACGGTTTGTCTGTTTATTCCCTTGCTATTGTTTTTGCAATAGGAGCTCAATATATGGTTTTACTTCGTCCGGAATTAATTCCTTTTCATTACTAATAATGGTTTGTAATTCCTTTTTGGCATTCCATAAGGCTTTGCCTACTGAAGAACTTTCAATTCCTAAGTCATCGGCTATCTCATAATATGATTTACCCTCAATATAAAACTTCCATAAAAGTAATTCACTTTTTGTTTTCAAGCCAGTCCCTTTTATAATCACCTTTAGTGCAATTAAAGATAATGTTTTAAGTCTTTTATTGAAATCTGATTCAGTCATTAGCTCCAAATACCCGCCAAGCTGTTATAATTCCTCCAACTAGACCACCTATAATTAAAGTTAGTATTGTATTGACAATTACTCTCTTATAATTATAGTAGTCCTTTAAATCTTTCATTTGATATTCTTCAAAATCTCGCTTTAAAGAACCTATACGTCCATGGAGAATTTCTTGATCTTTATTTAATCTAGATTCTAATTTATCAAATAATTTTAAAATAGTAACGACATTAAAGTTTATCTCTTGCACATCTTTACAGGTTTGACGGAATTGTTCTTCAAATAATTCTGACCGTTTTTCGTATCTATCACAACGGCTTTCTAAAGTTTTAATCCTTTGTAATAGTTCTGCAATTACCTTTTCATTTTCCATTTATTGTTGCTCCGTTACTTCTGTTCATAATAACACTGTTTCCAGCATCGGAAATAGTATCAGATTCTTCCGTAACAGTTCTTACAATACCTTGTTCATAAGTAAAATATTCTTTAGCAATAAGCACCGACGAAATACCCAATGCACAGGCACAAAAAAAGATGCAACAGAGAAAACCAATGACTAAAATTTTTAAAAGTCCTAATAATTTTACATTATAGTCCCGATAAATTTGAGCGTCTTTTGCTTTTTTATCTATTTCATCTTGTCTTTGCATTAACCTCTCTAGATACTTATCTAGGTGCTGCAAATCTTTATCATTTGGATTTTCCATTACATCCTCCTAGGATATCGCAATTAATAAAACAGTACCAAGTCCAATATACAATAAAGTTTTTTCAGCTTTTAATTGTTTAATCTTCTTTTTGTATTCTTTGGACTCCTGTTCTAAAGTCTGATTGCAACTCTCTAAGTATTTGATTTTGTTGTCGTAAGATGTCTTCAACATCGTTTGCTGTTTTTCCAATGTTATTACTGACTGATTGGCTTTCTGTAAGTTGTTGTTTAATTCCGTCCGTTGTTTTTTCAACGTCAGAATTTTGTTTATCGATTGTTCGTTTAGGGATATCGCTTGCGCTATTTGTTGTTCTTGCATTTCGAATTTCTTCGCTGGAACTAAATAATAATCCTGTGCATAAGCCTGCTGACATAAACCCAATGATAAACCAAACAACAAAAGCATGAAAAATATTTTTCTTTTCATTTACCATTGCTTCCAAGTAAAGTAAACTCCGATTGCAAATCCAAGTCCAAAGGAAATCAGTTTTGGATAACGATTAAAAGTAGCTTTTATTTTATCAAAAAATTCTTTAATTTCTTCCATTTTAGATTCCTCCTCAGTTATTCTGTTTCCAGATTGCCAATCCACGAATTACATCACCGCCGGGCTGGTTTTTCTTACCTGTTCCGGGGTCGTCTAAAAGAAGTAAATCCCATCTCATATCGGGATCGTTACCATAAAGACCATAACCATCAATATCAGCGATTTCTGCATGAGTCATAACATGCTCTGAGTCTATTGGAATTTCTAGAACAGTTGCTATAAAACAAATTACCTCGGCTAACCGTTCGACTTGAATTGGTGTTGGTGGATAACCGTTCCAATTAATTCTTTCAGGATTTTTATAAACAGTCGCCCCATAAGCACAACATAAAGCGATTCCAATAGCATTACTGTTTCGATGCCATGTATGCTCTTTGTAGTCTGTAAGTTCACCATTAATACGAACAGTTCCATCACTTTCAATACAAATATGATAATGTTCTTTTTCAACACTATTCATTTTGTATAATCCACCTGTATGGTGACAATAGATTCGATTAATACCACTATTTTTAGCCCTTTCGGCAAGTGCAATGATCTCATTTATAGTTACCATTGTCTTTTTCCTCCTTTCCTTCAAGAATATCTGATATGCCATTATTATTTTTATCAATAAATAATTTAGCTAAAAATGTAATGGCATAAACAGTTGACCCACTTACAAAGAAAGTCAAAAATGAAATAATTATCGGCAAGTCCGCTTCGTTTGTTACATTTAGGTTATGTATCCATCCGTAAACAAACATTACAGTAAAGCCGAGATACACCAATATAAGGTAGAAAGCTATATACTTAATGTATTTGTTACCTATTAATTGTGGTGTATTTTCAACCAATTTTTTAAACCAGTTAAGTATTTTATCTTTCATCTTATACTCCTTAATTATAGTATATTATTTTTATTTTGTCAAGCTTTATTAAGATACTAATACTTGCAATTCATTTATTTTATCTTCAAAATATCCAACAGGAGCTTGTGTTTGACCAGTAGTCCCATCCTCACAGGTTACTTCAACATTAAGTGATTCTGCTGTTTTTAATACATTATAACCAGCATATGATAGTAAATATCTACCATCAGCGAGAGTCTTTCCTGTTTCTGTATATTCAGAACCTATTGATATGTTAACAGTAGCTCCTCTAACTATACCTTGAGAATTAACAACTTGAATATAAATTCTTACATCTTCACCATAAACAGATGAATTAGCATTTAAAGCTGGATAAAAATATACTCTACAATCATTACTCCAATTAAAATAAACAGTCTGACCTTTTCGTACAGCTAAATTACCACATAAATTAATATATGGTTGACCATAATCACAATAAATTAAAGTGCCATAATTAGTTGTATCTGCATTAGTAGAGTCCCAAACATTTAACCAACTATTTACAACATTACTACCTCCAACCTTCATTCCCCATATATAACCATCACAGGGGGCTGTCCAGGAATCTCCCTGATTTTTTAAATTAATAATTATCTTGTTATTAGACGGCATACTCAATTTATTATTTTTTGCTAATAATTCCCAAGTTGGATCATGATAAAATTCATCACGATGATCAAAAGCCATTTGCCATTGTTTGTTAGGTGTTATACTATTAAAAAAACATCTACAAAATGTTATTGCTTTTTCCATTGTAAATATTCCACTTCTGCACCGCCTAATCTAAAATAATCGCATCCAATTCCTCTTTGCTTTGAGCTGCATTTACTTCAGCCTGTTTATTCCAACCTGCCTGCTTACACGTACCTATATGGGTAGAAAGGTCAGCGCACCATTCAAGCACCTGTTCCGGCGTAAGATAGAATATCGTTTTGTCAGTGCTTCCGTCTGCGTAACCACGTACAGGGCAGCCTGTAGGATACTCTACAGCAAAGCGATCAGTATTTACGTTCAAGGCTATACCCTGCATTGTAAGTTGTGTATCCTTGTCGCTGTCGTATCTGATCAGTTCTCCACTACATTCAGACGTAAAACCGCCGGTGATTTTTCCTTCTGTCCAAGCGTCTACCTCTGCCAGTTTATTTGCCTTCAGTTCTTCTAAGTCAGGCGTAGGAGGTTCATATATACTATAACTTCCATCAGATTTACGTATATACTCATGCCCATCAATATTTCCTAACAATAATTGATAATCTTCTTCTGATACTTCTTCAAATCCATTATCTAATAAATTTTGTATTTCTTCACTTGTTTTTTCTTCGTAGACGTAAGTCTCCCCACGTCTACCATTATTATCAAATTTAATTAAATATTTCATTTGTTACTCCTCTCTTATTTGCAATAATTAGCTAACCCCTATTGCAAATATATAACAATCGCCCCAGTTTTGAATATCATCGTTATAGCCATTGTTGGTATTAAATGTAATGCTTGTATTAGACCTTGCTATAATATAAGGCACTAAGTTGGAGCTACACATTACATTTGAATAATAGCAAGTGGTAAAAGTGCGTGGAAATGTAAGTGTTCCACTGATGATATTACTTCTATTTACATATTCCCATTGTACAGTTAAACCTGTACTGTTTTCTCTTGCCCAACCATTAGTACCTTTGGAGATTGTCCATGAACTATCTCCTGCTAATGCACTTATAGCTTGTTTAACTCTTAAAGGGGACATAAACTTTGTGTTATTAGTACCAGCCTCGGCTTCCGCTTCACTGGCAATAACAGGTTTGGGTATATCAATAGTTACATTACCATTTGTCGGTTTTATTCCATTAACACTTTTAACTACACTATTACTTAAATTAGTTAAGTCAGATTGTTTAGCTATTTGAGTCCAAGAAGGATTAGTATTATTAGTAACATGGTAATGAGTGACATACATTGTTTGATTCGTGCCTGTAAAATGAAATATAGTAATATCTCCTGTAAGTCGAGTAGCTATAAAGTTACCATAACTTGCAGGATATATATCCGCAAAATTTTGTGCTTCAGAAGCATAATACTCCAATACACTGTTTATTGGTAATGCGGAGTGAATAGAAGCGAATGTTTCTTCCCCTGGAGTTATTCCGATTTGTTCTAAAGAAGTATATGTTGTTAAATTAGAACCACTTCCTGCATCACAGTTAATGGTAATATCTTGCGTGCCGTCAAAAGCCACACCATTTATTGTGCGTGCGGTTTGTAACTTTGTTGCTGTATTAGCATTACCTAACCATTTTGCAACACCATCATGTGTGACCGTTGCAAAGGGATTATTATTGCTAGAAAAAGTTACTTTTGTATTATCGTCACGTATGACAAACACATTATTATTCGTTCCAACTCTAAATACATGAGGTTGATTTGTGCTTGTGTGATAAAATAATCCACCTAAATTATCCGTCCCAATTCTTGCTTGTACTGTTTCATTTGTTGGAGGAATACCAAAATTTATACTACCACTGCTACCTGCCGCACTGCCATTTGATACTTTAATGTTTGCTCTGAAAGTATTTAAAGCTGTAAAGGTATTTGCTTGATTTAATAAGCCTACTTCATCAGTACAAGCAATTTCTCGCCATGCAGTCCAACTACTATTTTCATGGTAAAAACAGCGTTGATACGTTCTTGAAGCTACATAACTACTCCCATAAGTTCGATAAATCTGGACTAAACTTGTTCTAGGGGCATTAAATCCAATCAATACACTTAATACACCGCCCCTTGGCGTTGCATCATTATAGCTAGTGGGGAGATTTGCTATTGTGTTTGCTTCTGTATTGCTTTGTACTTGATATTCTCCAGGAGTTTTGTAATCATTAAAATCGCTATTTGAAGGGATAAAATTCGTTATGTTTAAATATTTAGCCGAATTTACATCTCCGTTAGCTATACTATCATCTACATATTTTTTGTTCGGCACATCATTATTTACTGTAGGAGTTTTGTGTACTGTCAGTTCCAGCCCATTTGCATTAGTATATTTACCCCACGGAGTATTATTTAACGAGCTAAATTCTACTGTGCCATCAGAATTATACACGCTAGCAAAGGATGTTTGAATACCGCTTTGTAAAAAACAATGTCTATAATCAGCGGCACGCATTATTAATTCGCCTGTTTTATTTCTGACTATACTAGGTGTTTGTTCACTACCTTCAGGTTTTAGTCCGAGCCATAAATAAGTTGATGCATCACCAGGAGTGGTAGCACTGCCCCGTATGTTTAAATTTGCATTAAATATAGCACTACCATTCCAATAGTTATTGCCTGTCCATGTGTTATTGCCTGCTAATTTGCCATAGGTCGTATGAATATTATTGCCATTAATATCAGCTAATGCTTTTGTTGCTGTACCCGCTGCATATTCTTGAAATGCGTCCATTGTGCCTAATTTAGTATCATCTACGACTTGATATTGTACTGGAGGAGTAACTCCTATTATCATTACAGTATCGCCATTTTGAACATCATCAACAGTTAAAGCAAGCATATCTGTAACAGTATCAACCTTTATAACATTATCCAAGCCTGCTGGAGGAATATTAGAAATATCTAATTGTCCTTTTATACGAGTGGCATCAATATCACTGGTATTTACATAATCAATTAAACTATTTATATATTTGATAAATGCCAGTCCGGATAATGTTTTCGTTATTTTCTCAAACATTTTCAGTAACTCCTTCCACTAAATCATAAATACATAATCTACCTGCAAAAGGATAAATTGCTCTTAATGTAACTGATTTATCAGTCATAGTATTAAATTCCATATCCACGAAAGGCACTCTAATATATTGATTATTAGCTTCGTCCTTCATTTGAATATTTAAAATTGCTTTACCACTTGTATCAATTTCGATTGTATATGTATCCCCATCAGCGACCCATAAATCTTCCGAAATCTCATCTGTAAATTCGAGGTAACTTGCAGCCTGATGAAATTTTTCATACCATTCCTGAATTTGCAAATATTGCATATTTACATTTTCAGCTTTATTCGTAAGATCTTTTTCAATTTCTTGAATATTTTCATGTCTTGTTTGAATATCGGCATAAATGGTATCAATTTGTTCTTTTGCTTCTGTTACAATCTCTTGATTAGCCTGCGCTCTATCTGCATCTAATTTAGCGGATTCTGCACTTTCTGCGGCATTGGATTCTGAATTAGCGGCATTTAATTCAGATTGTTTAGCATTTTGTGAATATATTTTAGATTCACCAGCATAACGTCCAGCTTCTGTTTCTGACTTACTAGCCGCCTCTGCAGAAGTTTTAGCCGCTTCTGCATATTGATAAGCTGTATTTGTTGATTCCTGAACTTGATGAAGTAAATCTTCTATATCTGATTTAACATCTTTAACATTTTGATAAATTACATCAATTTGGTTTTTAATATTTTGGGAGGCTTCTTGTGCCTTTTTAGCTTCATCAGCCGCTTTAACAGCTTTATCTGCATTTTCCTGAACTTGTTGAACATATTGTTCAAATATATCTGGAGTAGGATCTTCAGGAAGTAGACTATCCTCATTAAACCCACTATCAATAATTTCTATATCGATTTCATTAGTTGTTGCTCTTTTGTTATCCATAGATACGGCAAAAGCATTTACCTGCATTATTCCTGCACCAACTAAAACTTCCCACGGTACTGGATATTCTACGCCATCTGAAATGTTGGTTACATTGTAAGTTTTTCCATTCTTGGTAAATTGTACTGTCTTACCTACATAATTAGCCCAATCTTCAGAGGTTTCAAGTGTAAATGTTAAATAACCCTTACTATCTGCAACAACTTCAGAATCTCCATAATAACTCAATCTTTGTTTAAATATTCTAAATTTTATCATTTTTAATTCCTTTCTTTAAAGATCAGAATAAGCTCCATAACCATACGGCTAATATAAATACTACTCCAGCGCAAGGTTCTTTCCGTACTTGGAAGTTTGATCCAGTAGCTTCCGGAGTGTTTTCATCTACCTATTTAGGACGATGGGCAAATAGCAAAAATGGCGGAGATGATGCCATGTGGCAAGTTAACTTTAATTTAGCAAATACATTAAATAATATTACTATTGGAAATTCTGGAGAATCTGAAGGATTTCCAAAACACGTTATAATGCCTTATTACCTGAGAGTTTTAAATATTTAATATTCTTAAATAATATGGCATAATTATATGCTTTGGATAAGCTTCTTCTCCACCTGTATTCACGCCTGTAGATTCAATTTTAATATCATGATTATGGTCGCCATTAAATTGTATAACTTCACGAGTATCACTTTTATGAGCACATTCGCCAGCCCATGTACCAGTTCCGGAAAATACGCCAGTTGTTCGACCCCAACTGCCTCCAACCTGATTTCCTGCAATGAAAGTTCCTCGAAGTTGTGTAGTTCCAGTCTTATTTCCAGTGGCCAAATTATGGTTATGGAGCTTATTCTGATCTTTAAAGAAAGAACCAGCATTTTCTCCACCACGACCAAAATCTAATATAAATGGAGTTCTAAAAGTTGTACTGTCATCACCAGTTGAAAAATAGCCAACAGAAGTTTTATTTAATGTTAACATTTTTTGCCATTCAACTTCAGAAGTTAAAGGATAATATTTTTGAACAAAATCCCACAATTCTGGATATTCTGATCTATTTAATACATGACTTTGTGTCATTTTTAAGTATCCTGGAGGAGCGCTATTCCATAATTGCTGTTTAATCGTTCCTATTGGTGTAGTATCTGCAGATACTTGAATTGGTTGTTCTTCCCAAATAATATCATTATCTGTTATCGTTCTGGAACCTTCTTGTCCACTTGCTTCCGACCATGTTGGTTCATTACTTCCACTTGTACCAGCATTTTTAGATACTAATTTAGTATGCAATCCAAAAGGATAAAGTAATACAGAATTTTTAGGATATGCTGTATTCGGTTGCCAAGAAAATCTTTTTAAAAATTCTGCATGCTGTTGCAATGTATTTTCCCAACCATTAATATTTTTAGCCATTACAATGTCGTTATCTGTGTCATGCCATAAATGAGCGATGTAATCAGTAATTTTCATAACAATATTATTAGCCATTTGTTCCAACCTCCCGAATATTAATTCGATGTTCAATCATAGTATCTAAAGCAATAGGAATATAAACAGGATCATTAGAAAGAATTAAATCTTTCCCATCTAAAAATTTAATATTAGTGATTAATTTTATTTCTTCCCAATTTTCAATATTATATTGGATTCTTAAATACCCACCAGTAATAATTTTTTGAACAAAATTTGTTATCTTATAAGTATCATTTATAAGAACTGCCTGTATTTCTTCCCCTGTAAATGTTTTTAATTTATTAAGCATTAATGGAGTCAAGGATTGCACCTCCTCAGATTTTAATTTTGCTAATTCTTGAACACTTATAATAGGTTTTTGACCTACTTTCCATTTACCACCTAAAATATAATTCCACCACCATTTTTGTTGATAAATTTCTTCGCCAACTTCAATCGTATTTGGAATAAATGGAACATTGATAAATACAATGTTTGCAGGTTTTATTTTATTTATAGTAGCAATACTTTCCTTATAAATAAAAGAATTAGAAGCATTACTTTTAATGTATAAGGTATAATTCGGATAATCCATTTCTATTTCATAATTATTTTTTCCAAATAAAGAGTCTAATTTTTGACGAAGATAAATCATTGTATAATAGGATAATGTTTGTATCCTATTTAATAATCTAAATCTTCTTTCCTCCAATGTTTCTGTTTCCGGATCTGCAACTATTTGGAATAATTGTTCATAAGCATAAATACCATCTTCATCTGCGTATGCAATAAATTGATTATTTTTTGCTTTATTTAATAACAAGTATAAGTTATTCCAAATATCATTTTCAACTTTAATTAATTCATCTGTTTCTAAAATACCTTCATAATAACGAGGAAAATAACGACCAATTCTAGTTCTGTATAAACCATACCTATTGTTCATCTAGACTCACCGTACCTAATACAGGAATTTCTTGTAATGAACTTGTTTCTGTTAATTTAATATCTGTGTCTGTTTCATTTAATTTTAATTCATAGGCACTAGATACACCTTTAACATTTAGAATAGCAAAATTAATTCTACCTAAATAAACAGTTACAGAATAATTATTTTCATCGTCACTATTTTCCCAAGCTTCTCTTAAAGACAAAAGATAATTTTCTAAAGCAGCTTTAATATCAGGCATCAAAGTTTCTAATTTATATCCTGGCAATAAAGTGATTTTTCCAGACACATTAATTGTTCTAGGTAATGGAGTGCTTACTGTTACTTTATGCCCAATGGGAGCAATACCTAACCCTAAACCAGTTTCCCCGCCAGAATTTTCCGGATCGAATTTTTCTAAAATAGTTTGACAAAATTCTGAAGAACAAGAATTGTAATCTGTATCAATAATACTTAACTTTACAGTTCCTCCGCCTGCCCATACAGGATAAACTTGAACGCCACCAATGCCCGGAATTTCTTTAGCCCATTGCCGATACTGTGCAATATTACCACCAAACGCTGTTTTCATTAAATTAGCTAAAAATCTTTCTCTTAGAGAATCATCTGATTCTTCTTCTTCTCCCGGATAAAGTAAAGTAGTAATTTCAGCACTTGCCAACTTTTCAATATAATCATTAGGAACGATTCTACCTATATAACTATTTCCCACGCTACCAACAGTATTGCATTGCATAACATAACTTCCGGGTACTACATCACCATCTTCATTTGCGTATACCTGTACTGCGGTATAATTTAAGATAGTATCTCCAACGGTTGAAAAAGATTGTCCAATAGAAATTTGACAAGGTTCATCCAGCTGTGTTTTAAATACTCCTAATTTTTTAGCGTATGTTGCGGGATCTCGAGTTATACCCCCCTCTATTACACGCCCATCAAGCCATAATCCATTTGCAGTTTCGATATATGTTTGTTCGATAATATCAGCTAAATATAATATGTGTTTTGCGGCTTCATAACAACATGGTGATAAAGCATCCCGAATAATCGAACCTTCTCGTTTATCAACATTATCTGGAACTTTGCTTAATGCTTCCGTTAAAATATACTCATAGGTATACTTTTGCAGGTATTCACTTAAAACATTCATTTTTTCACCTCCAAAGTTATTGGCAATACGCCAGATTCAGTTTGTAAATCTAAAGTAATTGACATATAGTCAAGTCCTTCTTGTGTAAACTGTAAATTACTAATAGCGTAAATTCGAGAATCTGCTAATAAACAATCTTCCAAAGCTCTCTGTAAGTCTGCTTGAATATAATCAAAATCTTTACCGATATACTTTTCTAATTCAATTCCATAATTTTTAGAATAAATAACATAAGCATATCTTTCAGTATCGAAATTTTTCATTATTGCTTGTTCAATAGCAGACTGTCCATCTGTTGTACCTATAATTCGTTTATTATAATTATCAACCTTATAGGTTCTTGTAACTTCATTTTGCCCTATTTGATTTACAATAATATTGCGATTTGTGGGTATCATGGTATTCCCTCCACCCTTTGCTGAATTAAAAATTTCTGTCCATTATTAAATCTAATTAAAATAACTCTGTCGCCGGGATTCAAGCCACGCCATAATTGTATCTCAGGAAGCTCTTCTGTGGTATTGTGCATACCATTATGAATAGCTTGATGTTTATGCTTTACTTGTCCTTTTTCCGGAAAAGGAATCTTAATTATTGTTTCCTTACATAAAGCTCCGACAACTAATTGATTTTCACCTAATGTCGTTCTCGAATCTAATTGTACACTTAAAGGAGAAACAGAAAGCACTGTTCCGTATACACAATCAGACATATCGGAACTTTGAGCTCTCTGTTTTACCATTTTTCGCGTTATACTTAGAATCCGAACAACTCCAGAATCTTCCATATTAAACACCTACATCCAAACTATATTGACTTAAATTTAATTTAACTATGTGCTCATTATTTTTCCAAGTGTGCGAACAATCTGTTGCAATATATTCCTGCATATTAACAAATCCAGCTTTAGTTAGAGGGTCTAATTTAACGGTTAACCAATTTCCAGCTCTAAAAGAATAGGGTAAACCAACACACTCAACTCTTAAAGATTTTAATTCCCTATTTTTAACCTTCAAAAGAGCATCGCCTCTTTGTTTGATTTGATTTTCAGTTGCTGTTTTATCTACTTTTTCGTAATATTGCAATATGCCCCATTTACGCTGATTTTCATCATCCTGAGCCACATAAACTTTACGAACTCCTTCTTTCGTATTGTCTTGTACTAATTTTACACGATTATATGAATCCCTGTCAATGTTTTTCTTAAAATTGTAACCTGTAATATTTAAATCGTCTGAAATGTAGTAGTTTGTTTTTGTTGATAATAAACTGATTTGTTCTAATGTACCATAATTATCTCTTAGAATAAACCAATTTTGTATATTCACTAACGCTTCGTCATAGCCATAATTAATTATTGAATACAAGGATTTTCCATCATGAACTCGTGGAGAAACTTCCCATGAACAATCATCAACTATTTTGTAAGTAAATTTCCAGTCTTCACAAATAGCTTTAAAAATCTGAGTTGCTGTCTTTCCGGAAAAGACATAGGATTCTTTATTTTTTAAATAAAAAACTTGATCAACAGCTTCATAAGTAATAGTATCTTCAGAAGCTGTCATATTAACAACATATCCATAGAAAATTGGTATATCGTCAATTCTTAAATTAACTGTGGTTGCAAATTCTAAAATTAATTCAATATTATTAGGTACGGAGAATCTTAATTTTCCAGGCTGTTCTAGCAATGTCGTTGTCCAAGATATATCAAAGACAACTTGAGAAATTTCAAAAACTTTAGTATTCGGAAGTTGTACAGCTAATAAAATATTCATTACAGTATACCCGATATTTTATTTACCGCTGTTTCGGATACCCAACCAATCCAACGGTCTTCATTATCAGTTATATGGATTGCTCCATTATTATCGAAATCTAAAAGATTTACGTAACAGCCAGTTTTATTCTTAACATACCTATCTACAAACTGCATAGCTGGATCTTTATAAATTGTACCTGTTACACTTACTTCATCCCCCATTGTTAAGGCCTCGGATTCATCTGTTCTTAATCCACCAGTATCAACAGTTATTGTACCATCTTCATCAACGGTAGCGTTATTAACTGCATAAATCTGATAAACCTTAAATTCGATATCATAATATGGATCTGGATCTGCTTCCTTCCAATCATAATCGAATTTTTCAATAGATACAAGCTTATTAAATCCAACAGCAAGTCCAGTAATAATTAACCTTACAGGTTCTTTGCTATCTCTAATCTTACTAAATAAACTTACATAAAATGAAGGTTCATGAAATTGTGCTTTATTTTGCCTATCTAAAATTTGCTTAATTAATGCAGTATAAAAAGTTTGTTCTGAATTGCCTGTTAGCACATATGGATAGTTCTGTGTTTCTATTGTTGGGAAAAAACAACTAAATCCAATCGTGCTTAATTTAGGATTTTTTAAAACATTTATTTCTCCTAATGATACAATAGGGTATGTTTTATTATTTCCCGGAGTAGCGATTTTTAAGTCTGAAGGATTTACAGGAATTTGCACTGTATCTCCTTTATACACAATAAATATCTTTACATCGCCTCTAGCCCTACTTATAGAATCCGAATTTGGAGAAAGGCTCTCAAGAAGTGTGGTAGTATCACTTATTTTTCCGGATTGTGCAACCATTTTATCCTACTCCTCTCCAACACTTAAATTATAGGCATTTTCAAACATATCCGCCAAATCATCTGCAATTTGTCCTACATCTGCATTTTGATGCACATCTCCAAACACAACTCTCATAATTGGACGCATTGTAGTATACCTATTCACAAATTCTATTGCCTGAGATTCTTTGATCCACTTAATACTATCTTCATCAAGACTAATTTTACCACCTTTAACATTTTTTACTTCTCCAACAGTATCAAGATCCGTAATAGGTTTAGCTTTAACTCCACCAGTAGCTCCAACACCATTTGGATTAAATGTATTTTTCATGGTATTTAAAAAACTGTCTATTTTAGTGTTAGTATCTTTAGCAAAATTAGTTCCCCAATCATAACCTGATTTATAACTAGCTCCTACATCTTCCATCGCAAACATACTTACATAACCAATTTTTTCTTTACCTAATTTATCTAAAACAAAATTCATTCCTCGAAGAATTATGTTATTAAATAGTAAGATAAAATAATCGGCAACCATTTTTACTAAATTCATAAAGGCTGTTTTCATTGCATTAATACCACCCATAATAACTCCAAAAGCTTCCGGAAAAGCTAAAAATAATTTCATTAACATTCCGACGGCGGCTACTACGAGCAATACTTGCCAATTCATAGCAATAAAACTTAATGCCAACGCAGCGGCTCCAGGAAGCGCTGCTGCAATATTACGAACTAATATAACAAGAGAAACGCCTGCAATGTAGCCTAAAATTCCAGCTAATATATCAAAATTTTCTACAAGTGTTTGAATCATTCCTACGCCGCTGGTACTAATGCCAGTAAATATTTCATCCATTCCAATTAGCAGACTATTTCCAGCCATCGTCATAGCTTGACCGAATGTTATAGGAAGTTCATTAAATTTATTTTCAATTTCTGTAGCTTTTTGAAAAACTGCATTCTTAATTACTTCAGCAGTTATTTCCCCATTTTTTTGTGCTTCTTTAAAAGCTGCATCATCAAGTCCCATATAATTTTGTATAGCTTTTTTAATTAAAGGAGCAGATTCGCGAATAGTACGCATTTCATCGCCTTGCAATCTTCCAGAGGCCATAGCTTGTGTGAGCTGATACATGGCCGCTTTTTGTTCTTGTGGTGTACTACCACCAACAAGGAAAGCCTTATTTACTAACTCAGTAAAAGCTATTAATTCATTGTTATTTGCAAAAGCGTGTCCTGCAAGAATACCCATACGACCAATAACTCGGCTTGTAGCTAAATAGTCAGCTCTTGATCTTTGTGCAGAATCATAAATATCTCTGGATAGTTGATCTTGTGTTCTTAAACCATCATTAATAATATTTAATCTCGCTGCATTTAACATTAAGGCATCGCCTATATCTGTTACACGTCCAATTTCTGAAATGGTACTTTTCAACAAATACACACCAGCTAATAATTCTGTTAAAGGATTCATTGCATTTGAAAATACGTTTCCAATAGGATTTTCATCTTTAAAGCCAAGCCCCTTAATTAAATTCTGAGAACGATTAACATCAGAATTAAAATCTTTAAGTAAAGCATTAGCTTTTGATATATCCCGCGAAGCTGCTTTAAATAGACTCGCTTCGCCCGGCGTTTGATTTAATGCCGTTAAAGTAAGACGAAGCGAGGCTAAAACCTTATTTAGCACAGGGGACATTTGATCGTTTAAATATAATGTATTCCTGACTTCCATAGGCTAACCTCGCTATCTTTTATGTTTTCGTTTTCTTTTGTAATTCAGCATCTTGTTTAGCGGCGATTTCAATAAATGCCAGCACACAGGCTTTTTCTGAAATTGGCAAATTTAGATATTCAGAAGGCTTCCAATGAAGTCTTCTGAAACACCAAAATGCTGCCACTGTATCGGAATCTCCTTCTTTAAAGAGCTGTTTTACTTTTTTGCTGTGTCAACAGCCTCTTCACCATAGCCAGAATGTTGCATGATTTTATTTGCAATAAATTCAATTTCGCCGGGTTTAAATTTAGCTTTAACAAATTCCGTTGGAACTGTAACACCACCTAAAACAGCCGGGTCACGGAAATTAGGGTTTACACAGCCAATAGCCATTAAGCTACTGGATAATGCCATGTTATCAACTGTTGGTTCACCTTTTGCATTAATTTTAATTGCCTTAGCTCTAGCTTCTTGCCATTCATCGGCATCAATAGCTCTAATAGTAATTGTTATTCCTGCAAGCTCACCCTTTAAAGCAATTTCTTTTGTATCACGTATATCACGATTTCGAATAAGATCTAAAAGTTCCATTATAATAACCTCCAATTAAATTTCCGGATTAGGGCTTGAAAAGTAATCTAAATATTCAAAGTCGGAGAATGTGCAAGTCATAGACTCTTCCAAAACTTCGCTTTCAACATCTAATTTTGCCAAGACCCCTTCATCAATATTGCAGTAATAGAATGCAGACACCTGTTTTCCGATTGTGGTAGTTGGGTCATTATTCTTGATAGTAATAGTGAAATATAAATCTTTACCTGTTTTAGCGTATTCACGCATAAGTTTACGAAATACAGAAGAAACATAGTAAAGAGTAAATTCACCTTTACCAGACCAGCCAGAAGATTTATGTTGCGCCCCACGAAAACCAAGAGAACGAAATTCTTTCTTGCGTTTTGTGAAAGTCATTGTACAATCCTTAATCATAAACAATTCTGTAAGAACACCGTCAACAACCATAGTTGCCCAACCTTCTTGACCGGAAACGGCATCGCCAGCTCGTAAATAATCATACTCCTGTGACATTATTTAATCCTCCCTTCTTAACGACGAATAGTTACTGTCATATACAATTTTTCCATTGAATCAACAGGCTGTAAATACAATTCAACTACAACTTCGTCAAGGTTAGCACCTTGTCTGATTGTAATGTCTGTAGAGCCGTCAAAATTCTGAATAGCGCCCATTTTTTGAAGTTTATTTAAGTAATCAACGATATCAGCTTTAAATATTTCTCGACCATCATCATTATTATTCTGTTTACCTAAATAACTCTTTTCAAATAATAAACGAATATCATTATTAATTTGATCAATGGTACGAATTACTCTGTTTTTACTAAAAGAATAATCTTTTAGTGCAGTAAACGTATGCAATGTATTAATATCCTGTTCAACAACAACAACGCCATCTTGGCGAGAAGAAAGAATAAATTTACCCCTTCTTAAAGCATCAATAATTTGTTCATGTGTCAATTGATTAATGATTTCTGTTGCATCTTCAAAAGCATAATAAGTTAAAGATTTATTAATTGCACAACCTGCACTCATACCAGTTACACGAGCCACAAAAATAGGAACTGTAATCTCATACTGAGCGGATATATAACCTTGATTAAGAGTAGAAATAATACCCTCTGTATCTGCATCAATATTATTTAAAACGGCCTGAACTTTCGTTCCGGTTGTTTCTCTCATATAACTGATAAAGGATTTTACTTGAGCGTGTATTTCAGTTGATGTTTCGAGTGGGATACCCATTGTATTCCATTTTGCAGTTTTCAGTAATTCAAAATAACGAGTATAATTAGAATTAACTACAGTCCCATTTGTGCCATCTTCCAATTCCCCGCCCGCATCAGCTGTTAAAGATGCTGAACTTGTACCACTAAAATCAACAAAATCATTATTTTCGATATCGCCTACAGTAGTCCCTGTCTGTGTATCCTTAACAATTCCATTAAAAGTAGTAATAACATCGAATGCAGACCCATTTTCAACCACGGAAACGGCAATTTTATTTCCGCCAACACCTGCATATTTCGCAGTAGCCGTAAGATTGTTTAAAATAAGCTTTGCTTTAGTGCCTCCAGTATCCATACGGAAAAGCAAAACTTTAGAACAATCTGTCAAAACTTGCTGATATATTAAAGATTCTTCATCCATAATATTACAGCCAATAATACTTTCACAGGAGCCATCTAAAAGTTGTTCTGGAGTTAAACTAATTAATACATCATTAGCGCCAAAGTTCATTTGAATTGGTAATGTAGCAATTCCACGATCGCCTACCATATTCAAAGGCTGAGATGCACTTTGAAAATTAATATAAGCACCCGGACGAACTTTATTCATAGCTTCAAAAGTTCCACCTGCCATTATTCTTCATCCTCCATTCGTTGAATTTCCAAAACTTGCATTTTAGGTTCTTCAGGCAAAATAAGTTTTGCCTTAATTTTATAATTAACAAAGAACTGTAAGACATTTTCAATAATTTGATAATTCATCTTACTTGCCTTTGCTTTTCTTGTTACTACTTCATCGCCATCTTGTTTATCTGGAATGTCGATTATTCTTAGAATACCAAACAATTTTTCAGCCATATCACGATATTCACTATGCCTACCATAATCAGATTCTTCTAAATAATATTCGACTTTCATTCGATATGTTCTCCAAGCCGAAGCAGTCATCCCATTTTCTTGTGTTACATCAATTACAGATAATACGAAAAAGGGCTCTACTGCACCTTCCATTATCTTATTTTTAAAAATAGTTGGAATTATGGGTGGGTCTACAGAATCATTTTTTAACCGATTTGCAATATTTTTTGCCATTGCACTAATAATGAAATCGCCTTTAATTGGTATAATCATAATCCTTTTCCTTTATAAAATGCTTTAAATGCAGCTTCAAAGTTGGCTTTAATTGTATCATCATATCTATCAATTGCGATCCGGCACATATGAAAACCATTTACAAAAGGCTTTTTTAATACTATTCCTGATTTAGCTCCTTTTGTATAAACAAACTTCCCACCAACAAAAATTCCAGGAACAAATCTACCGACTTGTTGCCTATGCCCATCTTCCACATATGACGCATATTCTAGTGAATTGAAAATTTGAATATAATAACCTTTAGCAGTTTTAAAAACTTGAGTTAATTCCCAGCGATTTCTTAAATCCCCTGTCTTAACTGGAGTTAGTGCTTTTGTGTCAGCTAATACCTTCATGGCCTCTTTTAAAAGAAACTGACGACAAAATAAATCATAATCTTTTTCTAGGTTCTCAAAATTTTTTAAAAACTTGTCAAAATCTTTATGATCAAATTTTATAGACATTAGGCAAACTCCCTATTTACAAGAGCGAATTGCTGATGGGAAGTATGCTTTTCAGGTCTACCAGCATAATCTGTATATGTATCTAATACATTTCCATGATCGTCTAGTACATAAGCTTTAATCTTATCACCTTTACGAATATCATAGGAAGGATCACAAAAAATTCCAATATGCTGATTTGTTGGGTTTATTAATAATGAATCTTCTTCCGGTAAATCTTGATAATTCAAACTAATTTTACAAGGAATTTTTGTATAAATAGGCTGAACGGATTGTTCATTTGATACAGTAAAGTCCTCCCCCATAGTTAAACCTAACCGATAAACTTCCATTCTGTCTTTATACATTAATGATTTAAAGAGTTTTCTTGTAAAACCAATTTTTATCACCATACTAACCTCCGAAATTTCTTCAGTTGGGATTCATAATCTAAAACAACAGTATCTAAATTAGCTTGATGACTTCTTAAATTCTTGTTATATATAGAGGTATCGCTACCACTTCCAAAGGTTATAGTAGTATCCCCTACTCTTATAGAGTTGATATTGCCTGTATTCACATCTGGCTCGGCTTCTTCCTCCTCACCTTCTACAGAAACAGTTGTTGCCTTTATAAACTCATCTTCATACCTAAATAAGTCAACTACCATATTCGCAAAAGTATAAGTTAATTCTTTAGGAATCTCATTAATATTACAATAATTTAAAATAGTCTGTTCTATTTCATCTACTGTTATTTTTAGTAAAGGCTCGGAGGGTGTATCCGCTCCGAGCTTTACTTTTACAATGTCCGTAACTAAAGATTTATCAACAGTTTTCATTCCGTTAATCTTCCAGATTTAGATTTTTTTCTTTTTGGAGTTGCAACAGGTTTTTCTTCCTGTTCTACTTGTTCTTCAAAAACAACAGCTCCAGATTTTTTCATTTCCGGAAGATCAGATTCATCGGCGATAATATCAGTATAGGGAGGATATACTTTACGATTATATTTTACAGTTATGGGAAACTGTACTTTAACCTTAGACATATTAGCCTCCTAAATTATTGAACTTTCATTACATAAATGTCATCCATTCTTTCGAAGGAAGGCAGCATAATAGCATCTACAACAGTAAATACATTTACTGGATGCGGTTCTTTAACTGTGGTAATGGCAACACCATTAGCTACAACAGAAACAGAAGCGGAAGAATTACCGCTCATTAAATCATATTCTTCAGGAGTAGTGCCAAACCAAGTATTACCTAAAGAATAACTCGGTAACAAAGTTACATATCCATCAGGATAGAATTTATGGTCAACACCTTGTTCATCTTTGAACATCTTATCATATGTAATGATTTCAAGTTGAGTTTCTTGACTTACAAAGGATTTAGCCTGAGCGCTAGAAACCAACATATTCGGAGCTGCTAATGGATTCATAAATTTCTTAATGGATTCAGAAGCCAACATATCTCGCAATGTTTTAGTTGTCATCAATGCTCGAGTAAGAGTGACACCATATTGATCAGCCATTGTAGTTGTTGCGTCAAGTAAGTCACCAATCGGATCATTTACAGCTTTCTTTTCTTGAGTCCAAACACCATCACCAGTCAAAGTGATTTTATGGTCGGAAGCCCAATCGCCGTCAGGATCATAATTATATTGATAACTAATATCACGACCAGTGCCTGCGGTTGCAGTAACAGAGATAGTACCATCTACCAGCAAGCTCATACGCATACGTTCTGCTTGTACCAATGCACCATCTACAAGACGAGTAATATCGTCATATACACGTGCAATAGTAGGCTGTGCAAAAGGAATGCCTTTAGCCAACAGATTTTGAATATCCTGACGTTCTTTTTCACCAATACGAGTTGCTTCACGGAAGAACGGCATTTCCGTAGAAACTTCAGTAACACCAATACGATCTCTTAAAGTCGCTTTGGTATCAAAAGCAGACGGTTGCAATGCAACAGGAAGTTGATTACGACCTTTAATCCATGCAAGCTCAAGACCATTATTTTTATTATTAGGGAAAAATTGACTACCAATCATAGGATTTTTCATGGCTGTATTAACATCAGTCCAATAAGCTGCAATGGCCTTTGAATCAAAAATTTCAAAAATAGATTTCATTTCTATTATTCTCCTTTACTAATAATTAACTACCAACAGACGCATCCGCAGGTTGTAAGATGGTCATATCATCTTTTAAGAAATAAATCATTCTTAAATTTTTAAGTGCTGCATCTGATGGCTGAGCAGGTAAACGATCTGCTCGAATAAATCCATGTAAAACAATAGCCATGGAAGCATCACTTTCAGTTACATCATAATCTTGCAATACAACACCAATCGCTTTATTGTCATTAGACGGATAAATAGTACCCGCTTTAATAATAAAACGATCACCTTCTTTAACTACCATACCACCAGCCTCTGTGGCTTTTGTGGCCTTTCTTGCAATAGATACATAGTGATCAGGCATTGCAAGAATATGCTTAGCAGAATCGTAAGCAATAGTTTTGTACTTCATTGTCATTTTTAATTTCCTCCTTCTGTCTGAATCCCAAGCATTTGAAGTTTTTGTTTTGCTAAAGATTTACCGAAATCTTCACTTGTTGTAGGCTCTTTTTTATTGGTATCACTGTCCCTCGGTGTATTGCCACTAGGATTTCCAGGATTATCCGCAGGTTTAAACAAGAAAGATTTATCTTTTTGCAAAGATTCAACCTGTTCTTTCAGTCCACTAACAACCTTGTCCCCATCTAATTTAATTAGACTTAAATCGATTAACCCTTTTACAAGTTGCAAATCGTGCGGTTTATTTTCGCCAGCTAATAAGGCTAATTCAACTGCATTAACTTTGCGTAATTTTTCGAGCTGCTCTTTATACTCAGTTTCCTTCGTAGTAGCCTCGCCCTGAAGTTTTTCGATTTTGGCGGCAAGTTCAGCATTAGTACCTTCAAATTTTTTCAATTTTTCCAGTTCTGTTTTATTGCTGTTGACTGTTGCAACAAGGTTTTCATTCTCTGCCTTTAGCACATCATAAGTCCCTTTAGGCACATAACCTTCCATAGCTGCATTATGCAGTTGTATTGCTTTTTCTGCTTGTTCTTCTGTTAAGCCAAAAGCAATCAAGGCTTCTTTTGTCATATCATTCGCTCCTTTTCATAAAAAATGTACTCGTAGAATCATCTACGAGTACATTATACAATATAAATTCTTAAAATTCAATATAAAAGTTCTTATTTATTTACATATTCTTTTAACCATTGTTTATAACTGATATTTTTATCAACTGTATAATAACTTTCTTCTTTAGCAATGCGTTGTGTATAAGATTGCCCATCTATAACTGGAACAGTTGTTGTTCTACAATTTGGATGAAATGGTGGAAAGTTTACCCCTCGTTCAGCTTTAGATACTTTAAAAATTCTACCGTCCATACTTATACAAATTTCTGATGTTTTAAAATCCAAAGTTGCTAAAAGTTGATATTCTTTTATGCCAGCTTGTGTATAAGCTTGTAAAGCCGCCTGATTTGCTACATTATTCATTTCAGTTCTGACTAAAGTCATTGCTACACCTTGGCGTGTATTCATGGCACTGGCAATTTTATCCGCAACATATCTAGATGATTTTCCAGCTGCAAAAGCAAATTGCATTTCTTTTTTAAGATTATAAATTAGCATTTCTTTATTTTTCCAAAGACGATCACTAAAATCCTCTCCTAAATAATTTTGTGAGAGAACACTAATAACTAAATCTTTGGAAGGGGTAGTGAAGGACATGCCTACGCCCGAATAAGTCTGCACGTCATATAAAGTATGGTAGTACATATCTTCATAGCCTTGTAGGTATATATTCGGTTGTTGATCTTCCTGTTTTAATAATAGCATTTCAATAGCATGCCTATATTCGGCTATTAATAATTCTAATCTGGATAATCTTGCACGATCTTGAAGTTCCTTTAAATTTTTAAGGTAACTTTGAGCATTTTTAGTATCATACTGTGAAGCCTGTTCAATATAATCTTGAATAATTTCTTTAAATTCTGATAATTCTTTACCGGATAATCTTTTTTTAGCCATTTCTAAAGAAATTTTATTTTCTTCTGCATATTTAGCATAAAAAAGCATTAATTCTTCCTGAAGCTCTTTAATTACTTTTTTATATTCTTTAGCTAGTTCAAGATTATAATCAACTGCAATATCTTCCACAGCTTGCAAATTACGTTCTGCTCTTTGTTGCCAATAATCCTGATTACTCATTATTTCCTCCATAAGAAGCTCTTGTTAATTTTAACTGCATATCAAGTTCTTTTTGTTGTTCTTCTTCTTGTTCTTTTTCCAATAAACGAATCTCTTCTTTTGGATCAATAACCCATGGATGATTCGAAACAATGGTTTGTTTACTAATAACACCTTCACTATTTTTACAATCGAGAATTGTTTGGGCTTCATTAGTAATCATATCAGTATTAAAGATGATATCGAAATCTTCAGAAGTAAAATCTTTATTATTAAATGTTTTTTCGTGTTCTTTAATAAACCATGCAAGAGATTCTAAGGCTTCGATTACTTGCACACCTATATCGTTACAATCCAAAGACAAATCAATGTATTTAAATTTTAAAGCTTCACCACTAATATCTCGCATTTCATCTTGTTGAGTATCTACACCCGAACCATCTTCATAAATATCTTTACGTAAACGATTTAAATGTAATTCGGCTCCCTCTAATTTAAAAGGTATATCTAAATTAGTAAGATCGCCCTCTTCCGTTACATAGGCAACTTTTGTTTGCTTTAAATTAAGCATAAATTCATCTTTATCTGTGCCATCATAACCTTTAACAATACGAATACTATTAGGAACATCATGAATTTGATCACTAATATCACTGGTAATGGAATCATAGTCATCTATTAAAGTTTTAATGTATCTTAATAATGGCAATTCTTCCATGTTATATTTAATACAAACAAAAGGAACACGTCCCCAAGACATGGGATCAGATACATAAATAGGATTTCCAAATTCATCTGTATCAATTAAACCATTTTCATTAGTTTTCTTCTTCTTAATTCGAAAATGACTATCAACAAAACTTTCTTTATCCGGATCAATTCGTATTCCATCAGCTGTTAATTCATAAAACCAAACTCCTTGAGGTGTATAATATTCAATTTTTTGATGTGGAATTTGATCTCCATTTGGCTTAATTTCCATAATTTCATAAAATCGAATTACTGCATCTAAAACTGTATGGTCTGCATCTGCCCAAAAAGGAATGATTTCATAATCGGGCATTCTTTTAAATAATAAATTTCCATCTTCATCATAATAAACTTGAAACCAATTAATTCCGGAAACAACAGCTTGTCTAACCATATTTTGTAAACGACGAAGAAATTTTTTATTAAAATAACCTTGAAGGATTTGTTCAAACTCTTCATTTTTACATTTGATAGTAAAGGCTTTACTTAAAAGATAGTTAACTTTTTGATTTACTAATTTACGATAAAAAGAATGTCTTAATTTAACATTAGACACAGTATTATCAATAATTTGTAATCCTTCGCGATTAAAATAAAATCTTATTTTATTATCAATCTCGGTTTCATTTTCAAAATACTCTCTTGCTACTTTTCTTTCCTTAAACAAAGCACTATTTTGAAATTGTTGAACAGCTCCAGTTAAAAAATCTTCTTGTGGTTTACCATAGCTACTCATACGACGAATGTTTTCTGCATTAAAGTCATTTGGATCAATTCTCATAAAATCAGGTAATTTTAACATAATAACCTCCTAAAAACTAAATGTTCTGCGATTACATCTTTCAGTTGCATATCTTAGTGCGTCCATTAAATGATTATATTCATCCATAGGTTCATTAATTGGTTTTCCAGTATCTTTATCTTTATCCCATACATAGTTACTAAATTCAACAACGTGATTCATGCAGCGTGGGTGAACATAAATATGATAATCTTGCAATTTTTGAATACCCGCAAGAACGCTACCTTTACCTTTTTTAGCAGCTTTAATACGATTTAGACCTAATAATCTTAATTCGTTAATTGTTCTCGCATCCTCATTATCTGCAATAATAACATCATTCATATATCCCTTATATCTAATATTGTCACGAATTTGTTGATTTGTTAGTTGAGTACGATAAATTTCATCGTAAACAAAAATTTCGTATTTATCCTCGTCAACAAAAATACAACTCATTGCAGTTGGGTCATTCGCATAGCCAAAGTCAAGACCTTTGAAATCTCTATAAATTGGAATACCTTTTTTATTTTTAACATCTCTAAAATATGAGATATCAAAATCAGCTTCTTCCCAATTACTATAGATAAGACCTTCTGCAATACCCCAATCTCCCATTCCTTCGATACTATAACGACGAGGATTAGTACGTTTCATTTCCTCGAATATTTTTATATCATCTTCGCCTAAAAATTCATTACATTGATAATTTGTTGTTAAAGCTAATATATTTACATTATCGGCTTTATCAAAAAATCTTTTTTTGATCCAAATTTTATCAGACCACGGATTGAATGTAAAAGTATGTTGTTTAAATAATGGATAAGGTATAGCGCCACGAATTGATAAGTCAACCTTATTAAATTCATCTTCATTAGAACATTGAAAAGCTTCTTCCCACCATACCCAGCAAATATATCCATCTTCTACTGTGATAGATGTGATTGATTGTGCGTCGTCCATGCCTCTAAAGAATATCTTTTGTCCGGAAGGTTTATAAGTGATTTCCAAAGGATTAACTGTGCAATGCCATAAATGGTCTACACCTAATCTATTAATAGCCCATTTCAACTGTCTATAAGTAGAATCTCTGTGTGTATTATAGTAACGTCTAACTACCATTGTGTTCGGTTTTAATCTATACCGTTCGTAGAACTTCATCATATTATAGATATACCATAAAGCAGTAGTACAGGATTTTTTACTACCACGACCACCTTTTAAGCACCTATAACGACCTTTAAAGTTCCAAAATTTGGCGTAACCACGACCAACAACTTCTGCTATATTAATCGTGGCCATTTAGTCCTCCAAATCCTCTTCCCCAACGAAAGAAACAGCGCTATTAACATTGACGTTATTTTCGTTAAAGCCATGCATAGTATTCAACTCACTAACTGCATCAACAATGCCTGTGACTTGAATTTTATTAAGATGATTTTTCTGACGAAGTTTAATCATCTTATTTACAAGACTTTTAATAACCCTCGGGTCTTCTTCTTCCTCAATTTGTTCCTGAAGGAATTGTAATTCTTCTTCAAAGGCTTGATTAACACGTTCCATTTCATTTTGGCAAGTAGCTATAACATAACGAAGTTTTTCAATGGATTCTTCCTTAGACCATTTTATAGACTTTAACTGTTCCTGTTCTCTAGCCTCAATTAATTTTCTAATACGATTTGCGATTGCAGGTTGCTGTGCTTTCGAATAAGCCGATGCGCCAACACTTTTCACTGTATCTAATTTTTCCGGAAAATGTTGTCTAAAAGCATCAACATATCGAACACCCATTGCAATATCCATACAGAACGCTTCTTCTTGCTCTGTTAAAATACCTGCAAGAGATACTAATGCTGCCATAATTAACCTCCTTCTAAATAAAAATAAGGATACCAAAAAGATATCCTTATTCGTATCTTTTATTTAATTGTAGAACAGAAAGTTAAAAATGTCAACTATCTTTTGTTTCTAACAGGTGTGTTCCATTTAAAATGTATAAAAGATATTCACAACTTTTAGAAACGGCCGAATAATCCTCGTCGAATTTATCGCTATAACATTTCCATAATGTAAGGTTAGAACCGAAATAAAATATTCCATAATACTTTCCAGTAAACCCATCATAAAGTTTAAACTTTTGTTGAATTTTTATACCAAGCTCAGATAAAACCTTTACTGTTATATTTTTCTGTATAACCAAACACCTTAACCCCCTTTATAACTCCTAATATAAAGGCATTTTCATTTGCCTGTACTTCCTACTCCGCCAACTCTTTCAGGTAGATTATCTACATCTTCGGTATCCACAGTATGATATCTATGAAAAATACCCTGTGCAATACGATCGCCTTTTCTAAACGTATATGGAGCATTACCTCTATTAGTAATGTCAATTAGGATTTCTCCTTCATTATCCGGATTATTATAATAATCAGCATCAATAATGCCTGTCCCGTTAGTTAACTGTAAATTATATTTAATACCTAAACTAGAACGAATATGAATATACAAAACTTCATTATCATTCATTTGACATTTAATACCAGTTTTAAAAAGAATAGATTGTCCTGGATTTAAAGTTACTCCTCCCCATGGAGCAAAAAAATCATAACCAGCTGATTTTTTTGTTTTTCTTTGTGGAATAAAAGCTTCCTTTACTTTTGATACTTTTTCAAAATTACGCATTATCTTCACCTCTACGATAAATTCTATGAATTTGATAAAATTTGAAAGCTCCAATATAATATTCATCACATTTATCAATTTTCACTGCATATATATCTTCAGAATCACTAACTAATTCAGGATTTAAAGCATGAGAAACGATGCCTAAACCAACTCCGGAAACAAGAACTCTATCACCTTGCTCTAAATGATAGCCAAGTATCCATGTTAACCAACGTAAGAAATTCATAATTACATCAGAAAACACAAAAGCTCCTAATGTGCTTATAAATGCAACCACACAAAACTCTAACATTACTTATTCAATCCTTTCCATAACAGCATATGTATTCTAAGTAACATAAATAAAATACAAGCTAATAAAATTTCTATGGAAGTTATCCAAAAACCCGCTTGTGATTTAAGAAAGCAAAAAGCGATTGCAACTCCAACAAAACCATTGCATATCATTTCAAACATTTTATTTCCTCCAATTTACGACTGACTTTAACTGTATCTGCATCAGGTTTTAATAATTCTTTAACAGCCTCACAAAGAATTTTATTATTATGCAAGCATGTATCATAGGCTTTTAAGATTGATTCTTTTTCTTTCAAATCATTAGAACATTTAGTTAAATAATCAATATATTGTTTTTGTAATTCTGAAAATTTTTTTGTAGCTATATTCCACATGAAATATAATACCACATTAACAATAATACTACAAAGAATGAGTAAAATTAAAAAGATTTCAGTTTCCGTGAACATTTTCTTTTCTCCTTTCAAATTTATTTTGTAACAAATTAATAAATTCTTTTGTTGCCATGTGTAATATATCCTGTTTTAAGGCAGCGTTATAATACTTTAGGTGAATGAAAACAATGCACTCTTGCACATAAATATTATTTAAGTATAAATCTGCCATACAGGATTTACAAACATGTAAAGTAACGGTTTCAAGTTGTGATTCTGTGCATTGATAGGGAGAAAACCATTTAGGAATCCAATCTACTAATTTATCACTTTCTTTATTGCAAATAGTACATTTCATTCCTTCACTTCCTCAAACAAATCTTTAACTTTTACATTTAAAGCCTGTGCAAGACTGATAAGGGTACTTAATCGAACACTATTCTGTCTATCACTGGTATTTGTTTCGATAAGTCTAATAGTTGTAGGGGCTACCCCGGAAACGGCGGATAAAGCTTCCCTTGTCCATCTTTTTTTCTCCCTATATTGCCGAACCTTATAAATAACTTTTTTTGTTTGTGTTGGCTTTACAATCATTTTAATATCATTAGTTTTAATATAATCAATTTTATGAATTTTTAAATAATGTAATACTTTAGTAAAAGCTTCAAATAATTCTGAATTAACTATTAGATTCATTTTCTACACTCATTTCTGATTAATATCAACAACTATTGGATTTAAATACTTATCTTTAACTTGCATATCTAGTATTTTATTTGTTAACTCATAAATACATTGTAAAGCATTTTGTCTTATTGTAACATCTTCATCTTCCTGACAAGCACAAACCATGGCCTCGATAAGTTTAGTTAAATTTTCATCATTAATAATTTCCATTATAATCTACCTCTTTCACTATCTGCTAATTTAGTACATTCTAAATGATATATTCTACCTTTACCATACGCACCACAATTTATAATAGCAGTATCTGTATTTACAATATCTTTAATATTTTTATTGACTTCTATAAATTGTTCTTCTGTGACAGGTAAAATTACCCCTATTTTTAATTTAAATTCGGCGTTTACAAAGGCTTTTGTTGCATCGTGAATGAATAAATCAAAAACATTACATTCATACCCCAGTTGTTCATTTTTTATCGGTTTTCCATTTTTAAGACAATCTTTAAGGGGATTGATAATATCCCATTTATAAATACCACTAAATTTAACTATAGCTGTAGCTTTAACTAACATTATTAACCCTTCTTTCTCATTTGTTGTTCATATTGTTTAATTTGTTCTTCTATTTCGTGAATTTTATTCTTAATTTGATTAATATTTTCCATATTCTTAGATTGTATTTCATTAAATGTAGAAACATATTCTTCTTTACTACAGATTTTCTTTTCTAATAATAAAGTTAAAATTGTCATGTTACTAGATCTTGTTATTTCTAAATCTTGCTGAGTTTCCGCTAATTCTTTTAGTATTTTAAAAATAAAACGATATAACATAATAATTCTCCTTAAAATATTATTTGTCTTATAGCATACAAAATTAAAAGTATACATATAATCAGATTAAAATAAGATTTATTGCGCATATATAGTTGTAGACTGACAGTAAATAATATACCTAAAATAAAAGAATCAAGTTTACCATTCATAAATTTAACTCCTAATAATTACCGTCCAGTTATTAAATAATTCAAAGTTGCCCCTAACGGATTTTGTAAATAGGCTAAATACTCACTGACGCCAGTAATGAAACAACACACCATACCTATACTTAATATGCCAAGAATAACAGATATTAAAGTTATGATAAACAATATATCATCTTTATACCTATATTTTGGAAATAACTTATAAAAAAGATAAAAAATAAAAATTATAAAAATTTCGAAAAATACCATTGCAATTAAATCATTAAACATATGATGCCCATAATATTCAATTAAATCATCTAAACTTTTTTCGCCTACTGTGGTTAAACTATTTAAAATCTGAATAATTGTTTCTTCTTTCATTATTCTTCCTCCTGTATTATTAAATCTTTATAGTCTTTATCTAAATATCTTTTCGCTTCTTCTTCCGACCTGTATAATTTTCCTGCTTTGCGTAATAATTGATGAAGTGTAGAGTCCGTATCAAATCTGACTTCTTGAATATAACCTGAAACAGTCACATAATAAACCATTTCACCATATTTAGGATAAAAAGGTTTTTTCTTTATAAAAGCTCTGCCAATTAATAAACATAGTAAATTATAAGAATAACCACCATTTCTACTGGCACATTTTAAAATATCTTCCGGTTTTTCAAAATTTTTATTGATATAAAATAGTTCATTAGATATCTTTTCATGGTCTTTATCCAAAATATAAAATTTTTCACCTGCTTGTAAATCATTATCGTCTAAAAATTGTTGTATATATTTATTCATCATCGTCATCTCCGTTATTTTCCATAATAGCCCCGCAAGCCTGACAATAATTGTCTTTGCTATATAATCCGAACTTGCTGTCGCATACGCTACATTGGATAAAGTTGCCATACTTATCAGGTTCTAATTCAATCCAATGCCCATGCTTACGTTCTTCTACAACTGGCATTGTATCAAGCCTATCAGCAGCACTTTGATAACCACTTCTAATGCCGTCGAAAAAGCCAGGCCAAGCGGGTATAGTTTCAGCTATTGCTAATAACTCAGCTTTCGCCTTATCAGCGTCTATCAATCTCATAATTTATTCACCGTCCATTTTAGCCCCGCACTCCGGGCAGTATTTTGTTTCGTATTCTTGTGGTTTTTTGCAAACGCTACATATGCTAGTATCTAAATCAATATCTTCCCAATGCCCGTGCTTGCGTTCTTCTACTGTAGGGGCTTTGTCTATTAAACCTTGAAAAACGTTTAACGCATGAGCAAAACGAAAATCAGCCTTTGCATAAGCGTTTAACACTTCATTCATTAGTTCCATGCTTAAAGCGTCTTTATCTATTAATTTCATAATCTATTATGACTCCTTAAATTATAATATATGTTTCATTGTCACAATACGTCGTCAGCCTCAATAACGGTCTTGTCATCATATTTTGATACCAATAGTACATCATGTCCGTAATATCCGTTGTGTTCATTATATGCAGCAAATTGTAACAAGCCTCTAGTCGTTTCAACATTAATAAACATAGCTGATCCAGCATCTAGATCTTCTTTCATGTTTGATACTATTGTCCCCAACTTAGTATCGGTAACATAAACATTTTTTAATTCACTGCCAATAAAGCTTCCAAAATCGTCTTCACTAGATAAATAGCCCCAATTTTCACAACAATCTTGTTCATTATTTATGACAAAATATAATTGTCTTGAATCTGTTTCAATACAATATCCATCATATGTGTTCCATTTATTATCAAAATAGACATCACTAACTTCTGTTATATTTTTTATAATTTCCATATTTTTATTCACGCTCCAATACAGGCTCATAAGTTTCAAGGAAGATATCTTCATTTTTACTCGCTCCAATTTTTCGCGCACTCGTCACATAGCACCTCTACTTCATCTAAAACTGTTGCTGTATCATTCTGAACACGTGTCCCACAGTTTGAACAAGACAGCCACCAGCCATGACTTAAAAATTCTTTTGCTGGTATTATTTTACTGGCTCCATATTTATCAGCCCACGGAACACGATAAACCCGTATTTCTGTAAATTCTCTATCATGTTCGGAAGCAAGTAACGCTTTAGCTTTTCCCGGTGTAGCCGCCCAAACTACATGACTTTCGTCACGATATTCGTCGTCCCATTCATAAGCTTTTATATTCATTCTTTTTTATCTCCTATACATTTTAATCCGCTTCAAATAGCGGAATATCTTTTCCTACACTGGCTATACGCTTTTCGGCTATGTCGCAATATTCCGCTGATATTTCAAAACCTATAAATTTTCTGCATGTTAATATAGCCATTTTTGCTGTTGTACCGCTGCCACAAAACGGGTCTAGAACAACATCACCTTTATTTGACCAATTTATTAAACAATGTTTGGCTATGGATAACACCTTTATTCCTTCCTTCGTCAACCGCGACGTAAAAATATACGTCGCCTATTTCGGGCTGCCACGGTTTCTTTTTGACATAGTATAAGCCAGTTAATAAACCTAACAATATAGTGGGGCAAAAGTTTTCATCCTTTTTAGAAATTAAAATGTCATTTGTGTATGTTGGAGTGTTTTTAAAGAAAAATGCTTCATTATCTTTATATACTTTACTGCCGTTTTCGTACACTATTGTAAATTCTTCGCCTAATTCTAAATTGTTTTCATTTAAAAAATATTGAATATATTTACTTACCATTATTATCACCGTCCATTTTAGCCCCGCACTCCGGGCAGTATTTTGTTTCGTATTCTTCTATGTTTTGGCAAACGCTGCACATACTTGCGTCAAAAGTAATGTCTATCCAATGCCCTTTATCACGTTCTTTTTCCGCTGGCATATCGTTAATAAGTTCGTAGGCGCATTGATAGCCATTAAATTTTCCTTCGTAAAACCTACCGCTATATTCTTTTATAGCTTCTCCTGCAAGATATAGTGCTTTTAATGCGGGCTTAAAAAGCTGTATCTGCTGCCCACATTTTGGGCAGTAAACAGAATCGCTGTTATTCACCGTGTCCGTGATGTGATAATCACATTCAGGGCAAAAATCTACTCTTTCCCCATTTCTTAATTTAAATCTCTTGCTATATTTTATATTTGTCATATTTTTTCACTCCTTTATGGCAGTCCCCTTACTGTTACTATTTCCTTTTTATCGTTGGCACGAATTTCTACTGTATGAATTTCAAATTTTTGCACATAGCCGCACTTGTTATATATCGCCTGTGCGCCTTGTTTCGCCCTTGCAAACGTTTTATAAAGCTTAACTTCTCCATTGATTGTTGGAACGTGTCCCGGTACATATATATCGCCTTGAAGTCCTATTGTTCCAGTGTAGTAGCCTAAATTGTTGCCTGTGCAATTTCCGAAATTATGAATTAAATAAATCGCGTACCGGGTATGTGAATCTAGTTGAAAAAAATCCCCGTACTGCTTTGCCGCCGTCAAGGTCGGAAAAGATTTTATCATTCTATCTCGAAAATATAATATGTAGTGTCGGTTCACTTTTTCTATCGTGATTAAATGGCTATGTGACATTTTATAACAGTCATTTACTTTATCTTTAATCCACATTCTGGTAAACCTCTCTTATAATGATATCTGTAGTTATTCGGTATATTTCACGAATAGCAATCGTGTTTTCTTGGCGGTATTTCAAACTAAAAAGTTTTATGTAGTCTTTTGCTATTTCCATGCTATCAAAATCTAACTTTTCTTGTATCTTGCCATTTATAACAATGCAGTATATCTTTTTTTACAACAGCGTTACTATCTTGCATTTTATTCCTCGTCTGCTTCTTCAACTTTCGGGTAACGCATATCAAGATATTCGCAGTCTATATTGCCCCCTTTATTTTTTTATTTTTCCTTACCTCTTGTCTATATTATAGCCCCCCTTTGTCTTGTTGTCAAGTATTTTTTGAAAAATTGCAAAATTAAAAAACAGGGCAAAAGCCCTGCTTTTTTGCTTTTCTGCTTTTTGGTTATAAGTTAGGAAAAATAAATTCAAAAACAGAAAGACTGTCAGCTTGGTAAACTGTAGCGATTATTCTGTGATTAATTAAGTTTTTAAAATTATAACACACTTTTTTAAAATTCAACTGAAAAAATCTTGTCTGCACGTTTATATTTGTTTACCGCGTCCCGTGCTTGCTTGAAGCGGTTGTACGCGGATTGTTGCAGCAAGGCGGATTTTAATAAAATGCTTTCAAAGTCGCCTACCGTTAATGTTACAAGCTCATATTCTCCCGCTTCATTTTTTGCCCTAAAAAGGTTATCGCCTTTCATTTTTGCAACTTCATGCGCCGAATTAAATTTAATAATGTTGTCCGTGTCCCGGTCAATGTAGTAAGTCTTACCGTTGACTTCGTACTTTGTGGGGACTACTAATTCGGACTGATATTCTTGATATAGCTGGCTAATGCGTATAGCTCGGGCTTCATCCGTACTGTAATTTAATTCTAATTTTAATATATTTAACGCGCTACACTGTTCATCTGTCAATGTGTTTGGAAGTGATACATTCGGCATAGCTCGCCGCAACGCGTTAATGCTGGTGTAGTCAGTCCCTTTGTATCTATACACTGTTTTTTTGTCCATTTTCAAACCCCTTTCTTAACCGCTATACGGCAGGACTACTGTGTCGCATACCTGAATTGAAAAGCTGCTTCCATAATTCGTTATTGCTATAATATTAATTATATTGTTCGCATTTGCCGTTAAGGTCGGCGCAACACCTTTAGGGTAGTAGACTGTGCTAGCCGTCGGGAACTTCCAAGTTACCGCCGGAACAGTAGCCCCCACATGTAACCAAATGGTTAATGTCTTACACATATGAGGCCCCGATCCAAAGGGCGCTTTGAAGTCTATTGCCGAAAAATTCATATTTAAGCTCGACGGGTTATTGATCGAACAGTTAACCAGATAGCAATTTGCTGTTGATTCATAATCAACGGTATTCCCTGTATTTGGCGATGCGAAGCGAGTAACTTCCGCTGTTCCCGTAAAGTAAAGGCAGCTTTCATTGTTCCCAGCTTGAATAACGCCGTTAAATATGCCAGTATTTAACGTTGAGCCAACCGTTAAGCTCTGTGATATATAAAAGTTACCATTGCTATCAATGCTGCTTGTGTTGCTGGCTAGGTTGTTCGGCGTGAATAGTATCTGCCCATTACTGTCTGCCTTTATAGTTACATTATTGTTATTTCTGTCAACTTCTAATATCTTAAAGTTTCCAACTTGCAAGGCTGCATTTTTCGTATAGCTGATAGCAGAATTATTCTGTAAAGAAAATATACTGTAGTCAGTGCTAATGGCTTCTGCTTGATTTGAAAGCCGCATACCTGCCGTGTTATCGGCTGCCTCGGGGTAAAAACCTATGATTTTGCTTGTACCGCCGCCACCTACTCTTAAACCACTTGAAGTGCTATACTTTAGGATATTATTAGATAAAAAGTCAAGTGTAGCCGTCGTTGCAGTACCGCCTATTGTGGCAACTTCTGTTGCGCCAACGTTAAAAAAGTGTGCCAGTCCTTCTGTTGCTGTATAATACATTGCTCCGGTAGTAGTGGAATTTATCTTTGCTTGCGTTGTTGCGCTATTAGGCTTCATGCCTAATGTGATAGTTCCACCACTGCCCGCAAGTGCGCCGTCCCTAACTGTTATAGGTTTGTTAAATGTGTTCGTTCCTGTAAAGTTGTTATCTCCTGCGGCGGTAACATCACCGCCACCGCTTGCCTCAATGGTAATATCTTGCGTGCCGTCAAATGCCACACCATTTATTGTGCGGGCAGTTTCTAGTTTCGTAGCTGTCTTTGCATTACCTAACCATTTTGCAACGCCGACATTTGTTATTCGCGCAAATTCAAAGGCATTATGTGAAAAGATTGCTGTTTCACTTTCGTTAGTAGTTATGGATGTAGCCGCAGTATTATTGCCAATTTTGAAGTAATGTCCAGTTTTTTCTGTAGCAATATAGTTTAACGCCCCTGTTGTGCTAGATATGATATTCGCTTGTACTGTTGCTGTACTGGGTTTTACGCCAAAAATAACCTGTCCTTGACTGCCTGCCGCTGTGCCGCTTGATACAGCAATGTTTGCTCTGAAAGTATTTAAAGCTGTAAAGGTATTGGCTGAATTTAATTGAGCGTATCCACTTAAATCATGGTTACCGCCTAGAATATCCCATTGTGCGCCGTCCCATGCTACGTTGTCCCCTGCTTTAATACCGTGGTCGGGGTCTGCCGTTTCGACGTTATAAACGTCACCTATTTTCTGCCCAGTAGTCGGTAAATCTGCGTAAGTCGCAACGCTGCCTTTATATTGATATACCGTTGTTAATCCGAGTTGTTCGGCGGTTACTTTGTGCGGGTTATTGAAGTCAGCTTCATGTGTAGCAAGGTTATTCGCTACAGTATTTATCTTTTTAGTTAATGTCGTCGTAGTTCCGTCAATATCTGCTTTTGTAGCCAGCTTATACCACTCTGACCAGCTGCTAACGGTAGCCGGGTCACTGTTTTCTACAATTTGCCCGAAACGGTTATAAATCGCTCCGGTCGTTTTGCTCACCCATAGCTGTTTACATACGCTGTCATTATAATCGTTATCAACGTTTAAAAAGCCCGGGTTTGTTTCGGGCGCGTTAGGATTATTAGAAGCTTGTAAATACCAGCGATGAATATCAACTAATGTGTTTACATCTGTCGCTTCTGTCACGTTATTATAATAGTTTAAAATGCTTAACTGCTCAATTTTTGTCAATGCGTCCTCTGCTTTTGTTAACGCATTTTTAGCGTCATTAGCTGCGCTGTTAGCGGCTTTTTGCGCAGCGTCAGCAGTATTTTGCGCAGCGTCGGCGGCTTTTTGCGCAGCGTCGGCTAAATCGTATGCTTCGTCTGCTCTTTTTTGCGCTGCTGCTGCGGCTGTAGCGGCAGATGTTCCAACGCTTAAAGCATTGTTTGCAATATTCAATGCAGTATCAGCGGTTTGTTGCGCTGTTTGAGCCGCGGCAAGTGCATTATTCGCCGTTTCTAATGCTGCTAAAGCTATGTTATAAGCCTGTTGTGCTATTTTTAACGCTTCATCTGCGACTTGTTCCGTTGCATATGCTACGTTGCCTATATCGTTAATAGCGTCCTCTGTTTGTTGCTGAAAGTATAACCCTGGCAGTGCGCCCTCTATCGGCAGGTATTTGAATTTGTAGTATTCTCTGTTTAATATCTTGTTATTAATGTCATCTAATAACCTAGCATTTCTTATACGGGTTGAGTTGACTATATTGTTAATATCCATTTTTTCACCCCTTTGTTAATCGCTTATTAATGGTAGCCAGCGCACATACTCCGCGCCACTCACTAAATAGGTAGCACCTTTTGGTACTGGAAAAGATATTGAACAGTTTCCTTGTCCGTATTTACCTCTACCTGCGGTATACATTACTTCTAAACCGTTTACATAGCCAGTAATCCCAGTATTCCGATAACTTTTTGCAGTTATAATTCCGTCTGTTGTAGCAGTGCCATTTGATGAAACACTTGAATAACTGCCGAAATGTGTTGCCACAGGTTTGGGTATCTCTCCAATGGATATGTCTATCTTATCTTGTACTTGTTCAGGTGTGATACCGCCTATATATGGCAAAAGCTCTTGCCAGTATGTTGTATCAATGCCCGGAGTTTTTAGCCCTGCCGCCGTATCTACGCCATTAGCAAGAATGCACATATAAAGCTTGTTGTTGTGATTTACTAGGCAGTTTGCAGAATACTGTAAAGTCGTCTTGTAAGTCATTAAACCGCCGCTTTGCTGCCAATAAGCGAAAGCGGATAACATATAAAGAATACCGTTAAAGTCTGCCCGTGTCGGGGCTATGCCGCCTGCCTTAATTGGGACTTGCGTTATAGCAGGGAAGCCGTTCGTCTGTGACGCTAATCCCGTTGTTTCGTTATTCGTTGCCGGAATGATGTTTTTTGTCCCTTCGTTTGCAAAGGGTCTTTCAAATAAATACAATGGTTCTTGAACTACTGGTATAGCCATTTTAACACTTCCTTTTTTCTTTATTCTATAGATTGGAGAGGGTACGGGTCAAAGACGCCATTATTGAATGGTTGAAGCAGGCTGCCGTTAAAACCAAACGTATTATCGATATCAATCATTATCAGTGACCAGCCTACGCCTGCGCCTACGATTAAATTCGCGCCTATCCTAAATATGGCAAGCTGTACATCTGTTAAATACATTGTGAATACGAAGCGAACGTGCATGGGATAGTTATTGTAAAACGTCCCGTCCTCTCTTTGCTTTTCGTCGATAACGTTGAATACAACGCCGCCCAGCTCCGGAAAAAGCTTGTTTAGCATATAGTTAAGCGTCGCAAGGCTTGCGTCGGTGATATTAGCTAAAGCTTTATAGTAAAGCAGTGAGCGGTATTCATCATCTTTTAACGTGAATTTTTTCCCGTTGATAGGGTCTGTTATAGTTCTGCCCATAACAAGGATTTCGCCCCATATATCAAGTCCAACGCCGTTAGCCGTCGCTATATTAAATATATTGTCGTAAAAGACAAGCATATCTTTGCTAGGATTAATGTTTGAGCGAAAATCATCTAAAATCTGATAAATAGTTGTGCTGCTACCGTATTGACTTTGGATATACGGTTGTAGTTCAACACGTATATTGTCGCACTCGCGCACATCTTCTTGCCCTCTAAAGTCCATGTTTAAGCCCCCTTAATCTAGTACAGTAATCGTGATATTGCTTTCGCTCATTACTGGTATCTGATTAGCTGGAATATCAACGCTATCAGTCCATTCTGACCCGCTAGGGTATGATATCTCAATATTTTCAAGGTTATCTACACCGACGTCAACTATATCGGCGTAGAAGCGGCTTGCGTAAATCGTCTGTGCCATTTTCGCGCGTCCGTATTTATTTAATTCGCCGTTGAAGTTTTGAAGAACAACTTTTTTAATTTGTTCTTCGTAATTGGTCGGAAGCGTCGAAGTTTTCCTTATCTTTACAGACAGCGCGAATGTTGTTGTTGTCGGTATCTCAATGTAGTAAACGAATTCATTGCCTTTTTCATCTACATAAGCGATTTTTGTGTTTCCCGAAATTCCACAGCCGCCGTCAATTTTTTCGTGAATCGTTTTGGCTATACTCTCTATGTTCCCGCCATAGACGCTACAGTAAATGCTATGCGGGGGCAGTGTGACGCCGTAAAGCACTTTGTCCGTGTCACCGCGGTTTTCTAAAACCGATACGGCTACTACGTCGGAAAGGTTAGCTAGTGCGCCCTCAACCGCCGACGCTATGCCGTGGGCGTTCTGTGCTACGCTGGCACGTCTGCGCTGCTCAAATTCTGCCTGCGTTTCGCTGTTTCGTCCGGTGACGCCTGCGGCTAGATTTGTTATGCTGTCCCAGCCGGGAACAACGGTAACTATCTTCGTAAGCTGCCCTACGCCTATTTCAATAGCCCCACGCTGGCTACAGCGGAAAATAGCTGTAGCTGTTCCGTCCTCTCCTATGGTCGTTACTGTGACGTTCGTATATGTGTATCCCTTTTGGTCTTGGACTATAGCTCCATAGGGTATAACTGTGCCGTATGCGCCTTTGATGTTGCCCGTAACAAGGGTTGCTATGGCTATATGGCGTTCAATGAAGTAAATGCCTGCTAGTGCGTCCTGCCATATTCCAAGCGCGGTTTTTGGATTGAACATATTCGCAAGATAAAGAATCTCACTATCTTTCCTGTTAATCAATACAGCCTGTCCGTCAATAAGCTGCCCCGCTGGTGTTTCGGGGGCTGTGTCAAGCAATGGCTTATTGGGGTCTGTCGCGAATGCTTTTTGCCATTGAGTTACAAGGTTAGCCCGTATCGCCGCCGTTCCGCTTGATACAAGCCCCGTATCCGGGTTAAATGTTATCATTATAAATCCCCCTTAATCGTTTAATCTAAATGGATTGATATGAAAAGCGATCATAGATTGCCCCGCAGTCCCCTTGAATTTCCAGCCTAAATAAATTCGCAGATAAAACCATTTGCAATATTTTTTTGTGTAAAATATGCTCCATGTTTTATTTAAAAATATTCGATTATCGTTAACGACAGCGATATAGCATTTGTCGTTTTCAGCATAGTTATAGTCAACGTATGTTTTTACCTTATCAGCTAATACATAACGCCCGCAAACCTCATAAGAAAAGCCATAAGCAGTATTTCTGTAAAGCCAAACATTGCGGCAAATATAACGCTGAATTTTTTCCCATATAGTAAAATTCGGGTCTAATATCTCTACGTATCCCGGCTTCATGGCGTATTTATTTTTGAATTCAGGGGTGTATTTATAATGCTTGTCAAAGTCATATCTAAACAGCTTTGGAACGCCGCTGTTAATTGTATGCGGTATGTCGATACAATTATCGTAAGTCTGCCACCAGCGCAGAGGATATGGAAGTTCTCCGTGTTCGTTTGAGAATAATATTACAACTGGATTAGTTACATAGCATATCAATGTAAACATGATATCTAATATTAGATAAAAAATGTAAGTCATGTTTTCGCTCCTTAAAAATCAATTTGAACGTTTTCGCTTTCCAATACTGTCGCTTGCACTTCACCGCCCATGACACGCCCGCTTTCATCAAATGTTAAGTCAACTTCTGCTCCTGTTACTCCGTTCACGTTCAGAACGGTTTCACGTATGCGAGTTCGCAGGATAGGGGCGGCAATCGCAGGGGCTTTGCCCAGCTCGATTTCAAAATGTGGAATCCCGCGCGTTTGTGCTAAATAAGCGTCGTTTTTGAACAGCCTGACTGCGTTCGCCGCATTCTGTGCTATAGCATATGCGCCGGATACTAACGCTATCTGTCCGCTTGCGTCACTAAATATATCCCACTTGTCATTAAGGTATAGCGTACGCCCTATATCGCCGGGCGTAAAATACGGGTTCATTTCAATTCCATATTTACCTGTGACGTAAATAGGTTCTTGGATATTGGGCGGCTTTGGCGGTTTCGGTTTATCTTTAGCTTTAACTTCAATCTGATACGTATTATCAATATCTATTGAGCCTGTAAGTGGTTCAAACGTGTATATCTGCGTTATAGGTTGTAAGTCAACTCCCACAACGCGCATTGTTTCGCCTTTGATATAGCTGCTTTCATCAGATTTAGACGTAACATAACCTTTTATAGTCGGATATGCTTCGTCTGCTCTGTTTTGCGCTGCTGACGAAAAATCCGCTTCGTTTGGGCTGGACGTAACAAACGCTTTTAATTCAACAACTTCTGCCATGTTTACACCCCCTAACTTTTTCTAAAATAACTGGTTTCTTGTGTTTTAGAGTTTTTTTGTGACTTCTTATTCATTCTTTCGTATATTTTAGGCAAGCATTCTTTACATATATAATAAGTCTTATGATATGCGGGCATTTCAAAAGCCCACTCAATAGGCTTTATCTTACCGCACGAAGTACATTGATGTATCATTTTAGCAATTCCCCTTTTTTAGCGCAGCTTCAACCTCTTTGATATGTAACTGGTTTTCGTTTCGGATTTCTAAAACGGATAATTTAGTAATGCAATCTATACATATACCGAATTTGTTATTAAAGTAGTAGTAACCAGTAAGCAAAGGCTTATTGCAGCGGCAGCAAATTCTATCTATATCCATTTTATCACACCTTAACTTTTGATATTTAAATTGAATCAAGTAATATTAAGTAATCTACATTCGCATGAAAAACAGTATCTTCTAATATTGGCAAAAACCTATCATCTTGCACTGTTATTTCATATACCGTTTCCGCATACAAATTCACAGGAACGCCAACGGTAGAATTTACTTTTGCATAGTAAGTTAATTCTTCTGTTTTAAAATCTGATATCTTAAAAGTTACAGGTAGGTCTATAATTCCCGGCTGATAATCAGGGCATTTCAGATAAAAATTTATAGTTACTACAGCGGGTATGTCCCCCCCGAATTTGCAATTAATACCCTGCGGCTAAACATTAGCTTGTCAACTCCGTTTCAGTAAAGCTAAAATTTAATAAATTCTGCGGGTATAAATTGCCTACTTGTGCGCCGGGCTTTATTGCTACAATAAAAAACAAACAGCTATTTACAGAGGTTATTTTATTTGTAGAATTTATAGCAAGAGGACTGTTTGGCGATATCGCAGCGTATATATTACTTCCGTCTAAAGCCTGCAAGAGTGCTGTTTTATCTTGAAACAATACTGGTCTAACTTGGCTTTGCTGTGTTCCTATCGCGGATATAATAATCGTTCTGGACTGATACCCCGCTGTTAATGTTCCGCTAGATATTTCAAAGCCTGCCTCTGTTCTTAAATATAACGGGAATCCGATTAAAGGGCAAAAATTCGCAACACCTACTTTTGAGGTTGGGTACGAGATGATATCTGTAAATGTATTTACAGTGCCTAAATTAAAAGGAGTGCTTATGTCGATTTCTTCCCCGTCTGCTGCTCCTATGTTGCCGCCAGTATACCAATGTAAATGATTAGCCATTGTTCGAACTCCCTTCCTATTCGATTGTTTTTCGCAAATCTATAACATAAGCATAGATTTTTATAGACGTATCTACAGTAGCCCCATCACTTGCTGTTGCGTAAAAAGTAAAGGTTAATTCTTGATTGACATCCGAAACTGTTTTTAATACGGTTTCAAAATACCCCCCTGTTAAACCTATCGTTTGCGTAATTGAGTTGTTGAATGAAGTTATACGGCATTTAGTAAATTTATCGGCATTAACTCCAACTAAAACCTGTCTATAACTTTCTCCCGCGTCTGCTCTGATATACACCTTAACGCTTTTGCTTGCTGCCGTGCTACCCGACGGGAAAAGCCCTGTAGCTGTGATAGGATTTATTGATGTAACTTCTGTACCGTCTTTTTGCCCTGTTGTCCCGTCTATATAGAATCTAATCATTTTCTAGCCCTCTTTCTACCTTTTTTATCGCCCAATCAATAATGTTTTTTAAATCAATAAATATATTTGTGTTGCAGTCAGGTGCGCAAGACATTTCTACCTCTATCGCTGTCATACATTCATTTAACAGCTTTTCTACGACTTTTTTGTCATAAGTTATACTTAATGCCGTTTTTCTGAATTCTTGGCAGTATATATCTAGCTTGCCTGTTATTTCTTTATCATTGTCAGGAATATCGATTTTTATCGCCTTAATATAAGCGTTGCCGCTTAACATCAACAGTTCATCCTCGCACTTTATTATAATCATTAAAATCTACCCCTCTGTTAATACTGTTTCAATATATTTCAGCAAAAATCTGTTTAATACGGTTTGTCCGAACTCTGCCCCTTCCGGAATATTCGACCGCACATAAAACAATGTGTTTGTATCGCCGATATTCGCGAATTCTAACTTTTGACCCCACGTGTTCCCGTCTTTAGATAACTGTAACCATTCAGGGTTGCTGCCGATAACAGAAAGCGAAACGTTATAAACATTAGTCGTTAACGCCGCCCGCAGCGCATAGGCTACAATGTGTCCAAGCTCCCCTTTTTTATCTGTGTACTTCAAGATATCGCTTGTAGTGATTAGTGTTCCGTCTGTTCCGCCGGATGTAACACTGCCGTTATAAATGCTTAATTGCGCCATAAATAAGCCCCCTTTTATTTTTTATTTAACTATGTTATAATTTTAGCGTAGCATAGTCGTAAGCCCTTATATTTTTTCATTCAACGAACCTCTGCAAAATTGGCAATCGGAAACGGTTGCTTTTTTTGCGCCCTGTTGATATAATTTAGACATTCACAGTCAGCGTTGATTGTTGGTAACTAAAAAGGGTCACAGAAGCGCAAATGCAACGCACATTTGCGTTTTTCTGTTTTATATGATAAAATAAATACGGTACATATCAGTTTATCTCCCCAACGATAGGCTGATATAGTAAAAAGCCCTGCGGGGCTTTTTATTTTTGTTTACATTATACCACATGTGCGTTATAATAAATATGGTACAAAATTAAACCGCCTTTTTATCATGTGACGCAAAACAAGTTAAAAAGCAGCAGACAAAAGCAAAGTTAACGCTTTGCTTTTTCTGTTTTTATGCTATAATATTTATGTGGCGTCAGCTCTCCTGTTGAATTAAAATAAAAGAAGCAATCATAAGAGGTTGCTTTTTTTGCGCCTTGTTGCTATAATTAAATATGCAGAAGCTGCCCCTTCTCGCAATCCTTTTTAAACAAAAAAACACCCTGCTTTTTAGCAGGGTGTTTTTTTACTTCGTCATTTGCCCCAATCCTGCGCCGATAATTAAAAAGCAAACGCAGAAAAAAACGAAATTCATAATTAAGCCGTTTTCTTTTAGAACGGTAAAAAACTTATCCATGATATACCCCCCTCTCTTGAACGCTGTTTAGGTTACAGCGTTTTATTTTTGCTTGTATATAGTAATTGTCCTAAAAGTATTTTGAAACGATTACAGGGCAAATATGAGCGTCATTCTTTTCCCGTCGACCCAAAACCGCCCTTGCGGACTTCGTTTGTATCGTCGCTGTCGCATACAGTATATTTAACAAAAATACCTTGCATAATTCGTTCGCCTTTTTTAAAACTCACGATTTCATTACTGTTATTTTGCAGGCAAATGCCTATATTGCCGTCGTTGTCGGGATTGGAAAAATAATCGGCGTCAATAATTCCTGTCCCATTCGCTAGTGTTACATGCTGTTTAATGCCTATTGAGCTGCGAATATATAGCATTAACACTTCATCATCAGGCATAAACGCTTTAACGTTTGTTGGAATAATAGCCGATATGCTGTGGGGATTTAAGCGCACATCACAGGGTAGCACGAAGTCATAACCTGCGCTTTTTGCTGTTTTCCTTTTCGGCAGCACTGTATCGGCAGGGGCATTTTTTACGGGGTAAAATTTGCGGGAAACTTTTTCTTCTTCTAAAATTCCGAATTTTACCGGGGCTTCAAACTGATTAGAATTTTCCATGTTATCACCTTTAAATATTTCATTTATTTTGTTTTGCAAAAGTTTGCTCGGATTATCTACGATGATTTTTTCACCATTCGTTAATCTAATAATAACTTTTATCACGTTATTTTTCAAGTTTCGCGTTTCGGTAACGTTAGTTATGCTTCTTATTTGATTAATGTTTTGAATTATTTTTAAAGCTCTGTTCTCTGCTTTTATCTGCTCTCGGTAGGATTGTTTAAATTGGTTATCAAAAAAAGATTTAAAATTATTACCGCTAGATGTTTGGTCAATAACTTTTCTGATCGATATATAGTCTTTTGGTATTCGGCATTTCGTGATTATTTCCTCGGCTGCTTTTACAGCTTCTATATCACTGCTATATTTACAACATTTTCCTATCAATAAGCAACACCGCGGTTTAAGCTTGCTGTTTTGTTTAACTATTTCGCCCATGTAATACCCTTTTTTTCGATTTCAATATAATAAAAACTCACAACTTCAACTGCCACTCAAAATATGTTTAAATATACTCAAACACATCGAGAAATTGAAGTCCTCACGAATACTTCTTACTGCTTCATTGTGTATGTTTTGACGATTGCAGGCAATACGCTACTCACAAGTTCTTGTACACTCCACAGTCGTTAATTCCCGAAATAGCCTTCGGTACATACTTACATTTGCTTTTAATCATGCAATCTTGTAAGTTTTAGCATCTTTTAAATTAAGTGCCGCATTGAAATCCCTGTCTGCAACATAGCCACATTCACATCTGTAAATTCTATCTGAAAGCTTTAAATTTTTCCTGATAGAACCACAATGGTGACATGTCTTTGAAGATGGATAAAATCTATCTGCTACCCTTAATTCAATGCCTTTTTCATCACACTTGGCTTTAAGCCTTTTTCTAAATTCATAAAACTTCTGAGATGCAACAGCTTTTGAAAGACACCTGTTTTTCATCATTCCTTTTACATTTAAATCTTCAATCGTTATGTAAGACGGTTTGGTTTTCACTATCTCAGCGATTGTCTTGTTAATGTAATCAGTACGGATATTATCCATTTTATGATGAAGTTTTTGTACCTTAAGCTTTTGTTTCTGTATATTTGCTCTTTGAGTGGACTCTCCTTTCTTTAAATTTTCATACTTTCGGGAAAGACTTCTCTGTTCCCGGATCAGTTGTTTTTCAAGTTTCTTTAATCCTGCCGATTTGTTGATGTTCCTGTATGTCTTTCCATTTGAAATAATAGCAAAGTCTTTTAGCCCAAGGTCTATACCGATTCCCTCGTTTAAGTTATTGTTAATATTGACATCGGGAATCTCTACAAGAACAGAAACATAAAATCTGCCAGCCTTAACAGACACTGTACCACTTCTGATCATATATCCATCCTTTGTTGTTGGGATATATCCTTTTTCTTTGATACGGACCCAGCCCAGAGTTGGGATCTTAAGTCTGTGCCTTTCGCATTGACAATCCTTTGGGTTATTTCTGACGAAATACATTTTCACATCAGATTTACCTTTCTTTTTAAATTTAGGAAAATCACTCTGATGTTTAAAAAATCTTGTAAAAGCAGCACATCCATCTTCGATAGACTTTTTTACGGCTTTTGAATACACTTCCCTGATCCATGTTTTGTCAGGATTATCTGGAATGTATTCGTTATTAAGCCATAGACTAAAGCTCTTACCAGTCATAAACTTTTCACCATTATCATGCAGGGCTTTGTTGTGACCAAGGTAGAAGTTATAAACATATCGGCAAGTGCCTATCGTCTTACGGATTCGGGCTTTCTGTTCTTCAGTTGGGTTGATTTCCGTCTTGAAGCTCTTTAGCAATCTCTTCATCCTTTTCTATTTGTTTTTTATACTTACGAAGTCCGTACAATCTACAGGAAAAAACATGAAGTATAGATACAATATCCTGTACAAGTTCTTCTTGCGGTGATAGTTCTTCATTGTTCACTATCACTATAGTTGTATTGAACTTCATACAGAATTTTTCAAACCAGTCATATCCAAATCTGATAAATCTGTCTTTATGTGCAACTATGATGGTTTTAATTTTTTGTTCCATTACTTCATCTAACATCTGATTCCACTTTTTGCGGTTATAGTTTAAACCACTGTCATAATCTTCAATACATTGGTCTACAATCATTCCTCTGGCATTACAGAATTGACGTAAAAACGATACTTGATTCTGTAAATCATCCTTTTGATTTCTTGTAGAAACTCTTGCATAAATAACAACTTGTCGAGTATCATTCTCTGTATCTATGCCTTTGAATTGAAGATATTGGTTGTAAGTATAATAACGCCTGTCAGTTGGAGTTCGATTCGCTTTTAGCGTTCCTTCCCTGTCCCAACGCTGTAATGTTTTCACAGAGACACCTAATAATTCAGCAAAATCTTTTGGTTTATAATTAGTGATATTCGATGTGTTCATAGCAATACCCCCCATGAGCACATTTTAACACATTTAATCACTAATATCAATGTTATCGATTGCTTAAAAATTCTCCTTTGATATGTCACATAATTTTGTACGCTTTCAAGTTTTTCATCTGTTATACCTTCTATCTCTGATGATTAAATCCATATCTAGGCTATCCAGCAGCTTTATTAAATCGTTAATGTTGACAAAACCTCTTTTAAAACGGTCGTGCAATCCTGTTTCATTGATATTCATTTCTGCTGCAACTTCTTTTAAATACCTCTTGTCCCTGCGTACCAGCCTTCTGACCCATGTTTTAAACGCTACCGGGTCAGCTAATTTCTCGGCAGCGTTCCATTCTTTCAGTGTTGGTTTTTCAAACTTCACTTTATCACCTGCCTACTTTTTAATTTTTTCATAATACTGCCCCTTTATTTTGATTTTCCCTTACCTCTTGTCTATATTATAGCCCCCCTTCGTCCTATTGTCAAGTCTTTTTTTAATCACAAAATAAAAAGCAGGGCGTTTGCCCTGCTTACTGGTATTAATGGGGTAGTTTTTTATAACATTCTATGCACAGAAGCCCTTTTTCCTGCTGCCTTTTCCCGCATTGAGTGCATAGCCCGGCAGCTTTGAGTTTTTCCCGCCGCTGCTTTGCATATTCAAGCCGCTGCGCCTTGTGTGCGTGATAATATGCATAGTAATACTTTTCGCACTCTTTACAATGCAGCTTGCCCGCTACAGCTTTACGCTTATAACATCTTGGGCAGTATCCTTCCGCTTTCAATTCCTCACGGTAGGCTTTCGCCTTTTCTGCTTTATTCATGTCAATTCACTTCACTTTGTTTTTTTCTTAATAATCTAAAACGTTTGGAGTTACGCCGTTTATGCTTGCAGAGTAGGACATTATAATCTGAATATTCGTAGTAATTGCACCCTCTATTGCATCTCCTGCATATGAACTTACCCATTCCTTAGAATCAGAAGAACTATTATACCTGTATACTAGTACATCCCAATATTCAGGTTCGGGTATACTTCCTTCTTCTACAGTAGCCCAACGTATATTATAAGTTTTACCGCCTGTTACACCAATATATCTAGGCAGATTAGGGTCAACAAACTCATTTACATAGGTATCTTCTGTTGTGATTTTTAAAACTTTCACACCTGGCGGGATAGTGATAGTAAAAGCATTTACAGTGCTACCCTTCCACAATACAGTTTCCTTTGTTGGCAGCGGGGGTTCAAGGGGGGGATAAAACAACATACTCTGTTTCATATTCGACGTCGGTGGGAATAATCCATTTCCCTGTAGCCGCATTATATCCTGCCGCCGTTATCGTATAAGATATTTCTGTTCCTGTCGGCACTCCATAGAAAACGGCTATTCCTTTATTATCAGTATTAGCTAAATTGCTTTCACCGTTGTAAGTCAGCTCCACTCTTGCTGACCGAACGTGACCGCCGTCGGGCGTGTCTACATGGATTTCAAGCACAGAATAAGTTTGCTGCTTCCCCCCCGAATCTATTAATAAACGCCTGTTGAACATAGTTATCCTCCTATCACGCTATACTTGCTGTTATAGGCAACTTTTCAATCTCTCTATTATATCCGCAATACAATACGTTGCAGGGAAACATAAATAAACCAGAACTAACGGCAGCTCGAAGAATATCATCATTAAAATAAACTAATCCGTTCGCTGTACCTAAATACTTTCCGTTATTTACATTGGTTAGCCGTAATGTCCCGCGTGCGTTACTAGCAAGGTCAGCCCAATTAAAGTAATCAACTCTATATTGCTGTCCTGCTGCCACGGCAACAACTTGCCGAAATAGTCGGCTATATGTGGGATTCATTGTACTACGCGGATACCAGTATAACCCTAATCGCGTCACATTTTCGGGAATGGTAAATGTCGGCATATATTCCACTCGATTTTGAGCGTTATATTGATTTCGTGACGGAACAAAACAGGCGCTAGGAACATCAACGGGAATAGGAATATCCCCCCCTGATGTGGCTTGAAGTAATCTTCTATTAAACATTTTATCACTTCCTTAAAATTCAGAATAAATCATATAGCAAATACCAATGATAGCCCACGTTATCGCACCCATAAATATCGCTTCCACGTCAACGCCTGTCTTTCTTTTGTCGCAGCGTTTTTCTCGCCATAACTGCCCATTCGTGTGATGACCAAACCAAACATGTCGGGCAAATATTTACATCAAGCCGCCCGTAAGTAAAGCTTTTGCAAGCGTCCGCTGAATATTCTTCATTGCATAGATTGCACTTAATTTTCCCGTTTCCCATTTCAAAACCTCTCTTAGTTTGTATGCTAAATTTGCTGGTATAAATGCGGTAAAATACGGTATTTTATCGCTAAATTATTTATGTAGTTTAAATGTCAAAAACAGCGTTTTTTGCTATCTCTTTTTTTGAGATATCAAATTTACCCATTTTTGATGTTTTGCTTTATTTAGGTGTGCCAGTATTACTATTGCCGCTTTCAACATTTCCGTGAACGTGGTCGGCAAAGCTAATACCTTTGATTGTCGCATTGTCGATAACATCAAGCCGCTGCTGCACGGTTGTGTTACCTGTAACGGTCAGATTGCCATTTATGGTAGTGTTACTGTTAATGGTCGTCTGACTGGTGTTAATTGTGACGTGCTGCGGGGCTGTGACGATAACATTGCCGTCCGGTAGAATCTGAATGTAGCAGGTCGGCTGCTGGTTTAAAAATCCGCCGATAAAAAAGCCGTCTGAAATATCAAAGTTCCTAAAGCTACCGGGCTGGACTGGTTCAGGTGTTCCGTTAATAACGTTGGATACGTCCCGCTGACAGAATACCGCAAGTCCAATATCACCCGGTACAGGGTCGCAAACTAATGCCGCTGCGCCGCCCTGTATTCTGCAATAGGGTAAATTATAAAGCGGGGCTGGATTTATGGCGTTGTTTTTGGCGTCTAGGGCAACTATTAAGGGCAGTACATCAACTCGCCCTGTGGGGCTTATTCCGTCGCTGTAAACAGCTTGGACTTTGCACGGCAACGCCGTATTTACCCTGCCATTCAAAAAGTTTTCGATAAAATACGCCATTTCGTTACCCGGACTATTTCCCGTAAAAGGTGAACGAGTGCTTTCAACCGTCGGCGAAATTATTTGAGATTTTTTCAAAGTATCCATATCAGCTCTCCTGTACGTAAACGGCTTTGACTACGCTGTCCCACGCTCCCGCAGCTTGCGAATTAAAACATTCTAGGTTATGCGTCAAGCTCGTTACTTTCCATACGCCTGTAGCTCGCGGAACAACGCTTTCCAGCTTTACTAACCCGCCCAGTGTGATAGTAGGGTCAAATTCGCATTTAAACTCTATGCCGTCCTGCGTGAAAGACGGGTAGCCGATTAAACCAGTTCCTACCTTTATCAACACAGCATTACCGCTGCGCGCTCCGTTTTTCGGAGTTATCACGACTTTACTGTCGTCAATATATAAATCAATGCCTAGTTGCTTTGCTAGCTTGTGCATTTTTTCGATTGGACTGCCTGTAAAGGTTGTGTTTCTGACGCTTGCTGAAACGCCCTCGTTGATAAAGGTGTATCCCGCTTCTGTCGCGAATTGCTCGAACAGTTTCGCAGCGTCGGTAGTGCCTTGTACAGCGATTGGCGGCGTTGCCAACAGCGCAGGATAAATACCCGCCGCTGCTTTGATATCAAAAGATATCTCCGGCGCACCGCTAAAGTTAGCGGCTGCCAGTGTAAACTCACCTTCAAAGACTGTCCCAACTATACCCGTATCGTCGCCAACTTCAAGGCGAATAAAGTTCTTTTCTGACTGCTGTGGATAAAATGCTAACGTGCTTGCCGTTTCCATGACACTTAAAGGTAAACCGTATATACTGGCGGTTAAAGTGTTCTTGTCCTCGCCGCCCGGCTTCGATATCGTCGCTTTAATGCGGTGGTTTTCAATAATAATAGTATTGCTATTCGTATTCGGAAAAGTCCCGCTACGAAGCGTTATAGTCGCTCTAAGGGCTTTTATAGAAAAACTCATGCTACATCTCGCTTTCCGGCACGAAGCACAAGACAAAACGTGTTCCTAGCTCTTTATAGTCCGGCTGCGCTCCGTGTCCTTCTTTGTCCACAAATAGCAGATTTCCGCTGAAATTCAATTTAGGCTGCTGTAAGATCAACTCATTAGTTACACACAGCGCGCCTGTACATATCACTTCATCCTGTACGCTTAAATCACAATATAGTTTGTCATAACGCCAGTATAAGCGAATTTGGCAGATTTGACCGTCAAGCGTTACCGTGAATTGCTGATTAGGTATAGCGTTTAATGGTATCGTTTTATAAGTCATAATGTCCCCCTACAATCCCAAAACCTTTTTTATATCGTATGCTACACTACTGTTTTCGGAATCGTCCCCGTTGCTAGGATTAGTGTTGCCCCTGTCTACGGTTGAAGCGTCTGACGCGCTGGCGGCGTCGTCTGTTGTTATTGGCTGCACATCAACATTTGTATACTGGCTTTTCTGCTGCCGAATCTCGACAAGATGAATGTTTACTACAAGGGTCGTTAATGCCTGCCCCTCGTTAAAAGCATAATCATATTTGTCTAGCGTCATGTTTTGGTGTTCTTTAAGCGGCGTAACAAATGATATTAATTCCGTTGTTGTCCGCAGACGTTCCAGCACCGCTACAGCCTGTTGAAGTTCTCCCGGCGTTCCGTCTTTAGCAAGCGTTACTGTGATATCCATAGGGGCAGTAGTTTTATTGTAGGCAGCAAAGCTACCTTGTTCTAGGTAATCGTATGTAATATTAGCTTCCGCTTTTACTGTGCTGCCTAGATAGGTCGTAAATGTGGCTAGTGCTGTACCTGCGCTGTCGGCAAGTAGCCAGTTCTGCCACTCTTTACCGCTCCAATTCCATAATTTCGCCATATTTACGCCCCCTTATTTAATGCCGCTTGCATTCGTAAAGAATAGCCCTGATTTCTCACTGATTGCTCCACCCATGTCGGCAGCTATGCCGCTTGCGTCCGTTGCTGCGGTATGGATATCAATTTTTCCTACATTGATTTCTTGATTGGTATTGCTACCTCCGCCGCCTGCTGCAATAGCCTGCAACGACGGTATCGGAGTATTAGCTTGTTCCCACCGTTCGGAAATGGTAGCTTTTATACTGCTCAATGAAGGAATTTTGTCTAAAATCTTCCCTATCCATTCCCACGCTGATTCGAGCGGGGATATTAAGTAGTCGTTAATAAACCCTGCAATGGCTTTGAACGCTGCGCCGCCTGCTGTAACAAGTAACGCCATTGCTGTTACGATTTTATAAAATCCCATTAAGGCGAATAATAAGATTTGTTTCAGTATCTCCCATGCTATTTGAGCTGCCTGTTTCAGGTACTCCCACGCCGTTTGCAGTGTCGCAAGGACTTCATCTCCTGTCCCCAACATTTCCCATAAATCTTCAAAGGCACTCTTGCCGCCATTGGCATACACCCATAAATCTTCTAGGACTAATAGAAACGCCGCTATAAGCATTATAACCCACGTTATAGGATTGGCTAGTATGGCGGTGAATAAACTCCATAGGGTAGGCAGTAATAAGCCCGTAACAACGGCTACAATAGCGTATAACGCCATCGTTAATATATCGCCGTGCTTCTGCATATAGGCGAATGCATCCGTTAATGCTAGGGCGAATTGGGTCAGTGTCGGAGCAGCAAACCGCAGAATCGGCAAAAATACGAATCTAAAAGAACGGCTTAATTCAGTAATGCTGTCGTTAAACTTTGCAGCTATAACCGTATCCTCTTTTGTGAAATATCCTAAATCCTTTTGACGTTTTATCAGGTCGTCTAAAGCTTGCCTACCACCTTGCAAAAGTCCTATCGTACCTTCGTCGAGTTGTAGTGAAGATAATATACTTTGACTTTCCAGCTTGCTCATACCTTCAACAGCTCCGGCTAAATCTCGCAAAACGTCAAATACATTGCGGACTTTTCCGCTGTCGTCTACTACTGCAACGCCCAGTTGCTCAAAGAATGGCAGGATACGGCTTTTACCTGTAACAGCGATACGGGTCAACTGTTTATTAAGTCCTTCGACGCTGTTAAACAATCCCCTGACGCTGCCGCCTGATAGTTCTGCCGCGTTGCCCCATGCGTATAAATCCGGAGCATTTGCACCAATTCTGTCGGCAATCTTACCAACTTCGTCAGCCCCTGCTGCCAAACTTTTAACTTGAGCTATAATTGCACCGAATGAAAAGAAAGCGGCAGCGGCGGCTGTTCCTTTTTTCGTTAGCTTGGAAGCAAAGCTTTCTGTTTTTTTGTCGGCTTCATCTATTCCTTTGTTAAAGTCTGTGGGGTCTAGCCCTAGAGTTATCATAAAACTATCAATAACTGTAGCCATTTTTTAACCCCCTTTCGTGTTTTTTCGCATATAGTCGGCTAGTAAAAAGTCATTAGTATTTTTATTAGCCAAAATCTCGCACATATCTAATAAATCATCATAGCTGTAAATTGTTTGAAGTTCATGCAGTGTGGCAAGTCTTGCGGCGACTACGTTAGCAACAGAGGGCGTGACATTTACTGTTTTTTCGAGAAATGAATACCGTTGCTGCTCGGCGACAAGTCGGGCGTTTCGTTTGACTTGCCGCCTTTTAGAAAACTAGAAAAATTCACCTCAAAGGCTTTCTTTTTCAACGTCCATAGGCTACCTACTTCCTCAATAACTGCGTCTATTGTTTCCGGCATTAATTCTTGCTCTACACCGTCGGAAGTAATTAGCGAACAGCATTTAAGCAGCTCGTTGCCCAGCTCGGCGACTTCTTCCACGTTAACATTTCCTAAAGATTTAAAAACTTCATCAATGTTAACATCACGCCAGTTAATCTCGGAAATGCCTTTCCCTTCCGGCAGTCCGTTGAATGAATTTGCAATTCCGCCGTGAAGTGCCACGGCTGCAAGTTTAATGATAAACATCTCGAGTTTTGTTGCGGGCATTTGTCGCGCCTTAAATTTTAGCGTTCTTTCTGCGTCTTGTAGCGTAAATATGATTTCTTTTCTAGCCATTTTTTGCTCACTCCTTTTATAAGAATAGGCGATACTATGAATATCGCCTATTAGTTAACTATATTATATTAGCTTCTAGTTTCAAAAGCAAACGCTGCTGTAACGGGGTCAAGCACCTGTTTAAGTGCTGGGAAGTCTTTAGCGTTAGTTAATACGCCATTCGAGAACATGAACGAAGTTGAAATGCTCGGAATGTTTATTGATAAACCTAGCCGAACGATTTTTTTCTGTGTTTCCATGTATTTAGCCAACGCCCTGATATAAGTTAAAGACGGGCTATTTGCTTCAAAGGTAAAGTGTATAATATGCGGTTGCGGTGTCCAGCCTGCCGCCATATGTCCGTCAACGCCCATACGAACGATACTGATTTGTCGCTCGTCTTGGTCTACAGCTTGGTCGGTAGCGTAGTTTTGCAACAGAACACCTGCCGGGAACAGTTCTTCAATCGTTAAGAAACATTTTGCATTTGCTGATGTAATATCCATTTATAGCACACCCCCTTTTTTATAACACTACGGTCAGCGGAACGACTAATCTGTTAACGCTGCCGCCATACGTGTACCAAACATTTATAATCGGGCTATCACGGTTAACCCTTGCTGCTGCGCCTGGGTCTAACACTTGGATATAATAGCCATTGGTGTAAAGCTCTGTAGAGATATCTTCCCCTGCTTCCGCATAAAGCTGCGCTTTTTGGCTTTCACTTAATTCGATACCCGTATCAATAACGCCGTTATTCAACGCCCTAGTAATTGGGTCGTTCAGCCATGCACGAATTTGCGTGTACCCAATCTCGTTATAAGGTGTCCTACCGATTGACGTCAAGCCGTTTGCAAGTGAGATTTGCATAACATTTTTAAGCCATATCATGTTGATATACGTATCAACAAATCCGTAGTTGCCGCTAAACATTTTTGCGTCATAATAGAACGAAAAATCAGTGCTGCGGGCGGCGTAACGTCCATAGAAGTTAACGTTGTTAGCCAGCAACGCTGTTGCGCTGTCGTCGTCCGTTACAGACGCCGCAAGTCCTGTTTGCTTACGGAACGCATAACTTACAACACTGTTCGCCCTGTTCCAGTCAATAGAAGCTGCTGTAGCCATGACAAGCGTAGCAGTGTATACGTCAGGCGCATAGTTCATGCAAAGTCCTTCGTAGTCCGCTTCTTTCAGCGTGGTTACAAGTGTTCCCTCGCCGCTGGTTTTCAGGGCATTAGAAGATTGCCACGGAACGTACAAGAATTCAATCGGGTTACTGTTGTTCCATTCTGCAAACTGCCGAATTTCTGCATCTGTAGCTTCTTTCAGTGTGGTAAAGCTTACCCAGTTAGTCGATTGATTTACAACAGATTGCATATTAGCGGCAGGCGCCAAAGCGTCGCTGCCGTCGGATACCAGCGCGCCAGTTGCAGTAGTTAAGCCTAATGCGCTTGCGGTATCTGTGCCGAGTGCATTAACGGTCAAGCCGTCTGTGGCTACTGATACCGCGCTATCTGCGCCTGTTGTTTTGCTGGTAATGGTAAAGCTTTCACTGTTGCTATTGTAAACAACGGTCGTTCCTGTAACCTTAGCGGCGATTGCTGCGGCTACGTCGCTAGGCGTTGTAGCTGCGCTAAAATCTAATCCGGTAACAGTGATAGGGCTGCCGTCTACGGAGATAGTAAAGCCGCCAGCAGTGATTTTTTTAAGGCTGGTCAGTGATAACGCTTCTGCGCCGAACAGCTTTCCTGCGATTGCCTCAGATACCCTTTTTGCAAAATAAAGAATATTAGGCTTTTTAAAACTATTATCGTAAGATTGGAAGTAATGACTAGCCGCAAGATATTCTACGCTGTCCAGCCCGTAGTATTCGCCTACAGCGTCTTTGCTTGCATATGCTTTAAGCGTCGGGAATGGTGTTAATTCGTTTTCGCTTAAATACAAGCCAGCAATTTCAAGCTCTTGGCTACCCGCTTTAATAACGCGCGGGTTAATTTCAACGATTTTTGAAATAGGTATTGCCATTTTTTTATAAACCCCCTTTTTCTGGTTTATGATGTACATCAACATTTTCCAGCCGCGTTATCGCGATTTTATCAAAGTATTCTGTCTGGTATTCGTATACCGTCCAAAACGCTAAATGAAGCGGCAAGCGGTATCTGTTGATATATTGATTTGTGTCGTCAGTGTATGGTAAAAACTGCATATTTTCGCAGTACAATAAAGCTATATTGTATTTCTTTTTGAAAAAGTCAACCGCAATATCAGAACGACCAAGAGTTTCAAAGTATTCAGCACGCTGCAATGCTCGTTGATAATCGGCGTCACAAAAATCGACGTTAATGACATATTCACGGTAAGAACGTGTTTCCGTTGTGCCTGCTTCCGTTACAATCTGTTCCCCGACATTCGTACCGATTCGGCGGGTACTGGCAAGAAAAAATACCACGTGTTCTCGTGTCTTTGGCAGTGCCGAGTTGTTCTGCTGCCCTAAATAAATTTGTTCAGCAGTTAATGGCGGTTGCATATAAGCCCGCAAATAGGCTTCTACAGCTACGTTAATTTCTCCATGCTCCAATTACTTCACCGCCTTTCTTCCGACGCTTGTAAGGTTGTTTCCTTCGTCGTCAGGCTGATTGGTAAAGTCGGGATACGGCGGCACTTGCAAAGTTACTTCACAGTTAGCCCAGCCGACGTTAGACCAGTCCTCAAACATTGCTGTGATTTTCCAAAATTCACCGGGCTTGCGCTCGATATAGTCGCCTGTGCGTAAGATTGGAACTCGTGCAATGCCCTCAATAGGTCTATTGTTATCGCTGGCAAGGAATATCTGTTCTGTATGCGCCGTGCTGTTGATGTTTTCGAGGTGTTGCAAACGATTCGCTTCGTTTGGCTGAAACTGCACGTTTACAGTTGCAGGGCTAAAAAAAAGCGGTGTAACAATGCCGCTAATATTTTTTTGCCCGGCTGACTGATACAAGATAACTTGTTCGTCAGGATTTATGGCAGTTATAGCACTTCTAACCACCATGTGCAAATTAATTCCGTTCATCTGTTACACCCTCTTTATTTAACTTTTACGATATTTGTGACTGCATTTATCATGGTAGACGTATCAATCAAAGCTCGGTAAGGGTCAGTTGCTACGGCGTTTTTGCCGCTTTGTGCTTTGCGCTGTTTCATGCGGATAGTGGCAGGGCTATTCGGGCGCGGGTCGTTCCACTCCCATTTTTTTATAGTATCCTGTATGTCCGCTTTCATTTCTTTTGATACAGCAGTGTAAGCATTTAAAAGCGCGCCGTTCTGCGCCGACTTACCTTTTAACAGGGCAGTAAGTTGCTTGCTCCATTTGTTTTGTTGTTCATCTACAGTCCTTTGCATAAAGGGGCGTTCAGGAACGCCACCAATGCCCTTGTTTTGGATATAGGCAACATAAGCAACGTTTATCCCGCTTGGATAAGTTGCGTCCGCTGTAAAGCCCGCCTGTGCTTCCGGCGTTTGCCTTACTAGGTTTCGCAACTTCTTTTTCCAGTTGCCGGATGTCCCTGTTCCGTTACCTGTAACAAGCTTGACTTTTAAACGCATAATAACGCCCGCCTGCTCTGTACTTTGCCGTGAGTGTCCAAAAAAGCATACCGCATTGTGTCTGGTTATACCAGTTCAGCGACATTGGTAGGGTATAGCTTGTTGATACCTTGCCCTGTGTCGCGCCGCTCAAAACGCCTACAACAAACGCTCCACGCTGCTGTAACTCGCTTATGTGACAAGTGAGCAGGTAAAGCAGCGTTTTACGTTCGTCAAGGTCTTTCACGGCTGAATTGACGGAATTATTTAAAGCCAGTGTTGCTATTTTGAAATTATTTTCAAGGACAACATCATCTACACCCGCTAACTGCGGATACAGCTTTTTAAATTCTTCCGGGTCGAATATAACGATATTGTTATCATCAGCCATTTTTACGCCCCCCTTACTTAAAAGGGGTTGTTGAAGCAATAACCTTTTTCGGGTCAAGTGGCTCGTTCCCGTTACGCAACTCTTTGCGTTCGTGGATTGCGCTTTTTGTAAAGCGGGTATCTCCGGTTGATGCAAAAATCAAACCGTTAATAATTCTAGGGTCTGATTTATGCTGTTTTTTAATCAATTCCCACATGTCAGAGGGAACGCCGAAAGTCATACCAAACGCGCCGCCGATTGGGTTTTTACCCATTTCAAGCCCCGCAAGATGTTTGTTGTTGCCGTTAAATTTAACCTCGGCAAGACTACCGTTTGGCAGTCTTACAGCAAAAATCACGTCTTGATAAGAATTGCAGCATACCGTAACAGTGTCAGCTTGTTTGGTCGGGGAAGCTTGAACAGGTTGTTTGGCGGTAACTTTTTCAACTTCCTTTTCCTCTACCTCGCTGACTTCGTCGCTTTCGTTGGGGTCATAAGTAACGGGCTTTTCTTCCTCAATCACTTCTACCCCTGTCGGCTCGACTTCCTGCGGCAGTAAGGCTTCTGTATTCTTATCATCAACGATTGTTACAACTTCATCTTCTTTTACTTTTTTTGGTCTAGCCATGTAGCAGCACTCCTTTTTTATTAGTTACTGTAAATTAAACGCCTGTCATTGTGCCGATTGCAAACGGTCTATAAATGATAGTGCCGTAAGAAGAACCGACGAATTTTTGATGGAAACTGGAGCTTTCCGGAATTAAGCGCATAGCACGGAATTTTTCGCTAAATCCGATTTGAGCGGTCGGCAGTCCTTCGATTGTCGGAGCGACAAGCAAAATGGAAGTGCCGCCAGTTGCGGTAGCCAGTTCAGGCAATGCAACGAAACGGATTTTCGGGAAGTAGGTTTCCAACATCTGACGTGCAGAGATATTGAAGTCAGTTGCTTTGCCAAGTTGTACCTGTGTAGCGGGAGAGGTAGCAAGCACAAGTTCGGTGTTAGCGTCAATGTGTCCTGCGCCGCGGTCAGCCATTTTGCCGAACAGATACAGTACATCTTCGTAAACTTCTTTAGTGGATTTTTCAGCCCACAGAGTTTTGGATGCTGCATTTGGCAGCGGACTAACAGCAGCAGGTAAATTCGGGTCGTTGAGCAAACCGTAAATCTCCAAGCCTGCCACGCCATACAAGGCGAATTTGTTGCTTGCAATATCAATTACAGTAGCAGCAGCACGTTGTTTATCTGCTGCCAGTTGCAAACGTGCGCGGCTTGCGACGTCGACTTCTCTATCGCCATAACGGATGTTAGTTTGATAGATGTATTGAGTTCTTACCGGAAAAGTCGGGTTTACATCAGACGCACCGCCTTGACCGTAGTCGGTGTAAGCTTCAACCTCGCCTGTGATTTCAGAAGTTTGGAAACGTGCATAAGAGGTTGTCCAGTCACCTTTTTTAGCTTCTCCGAAAATCTCCCTTGCGCCACGGGTAGCGGTCAGGATAGGAATAACCATAGGATCAATATAAGATGTAAATTCAACAGGAATACCGCTGTTTGCTGCTGTAACCATAGCAGCGTCGTTCGCTAACTGGTCAATGCTATCGTTTGCCAAAATGCCACGGATAGGCGCGCCAGTATCGAACACGATACCATATTGTTTCATAACATCAAGCTGTTCTTGCAAGCCTAATTGATTTTCAAACATTGTTTTATCCCCTTTCATTAAGCCCAGTTACTGATGACGATAATATCGCCTACAGCACCGCCGCCGTTAATATTTACTACTTTATAATCAGTTTCTACTGCACCATCTACAGTGACGCCTGCTGTGTCAGTTTTGATAGTACCGTCTGCAAGCACTGCGAAAACGCTTTGTCCTACGGTGGCAGCCGTCCCTGTAACAACAGCAAAGTCACCTTTGACTGCTACGGATACGGGAAAGCCTTTAGGAACAGTGTTAGAAGCTGATTCGTTATAACCCAGCGGGTTAGTGATTTCACGCACTGCAAAGCCCAGCGGCACACCTGTGCCTGTGGATTTTACAAAAGCGTCGTTATTGTTTGCGGTTGCCGCCCATACGAAACCGCCAATAGTTACGGTGTCGGCTGCGCAATAGCCTTTTTGAGTGCTTACTAAAGGATTGGTACTCATATGTTGACCGGGTACACCAATAGCAGGCAGGATGTTTACTTGTCCTTGAAATTTGTTAGCCATTTTTCTTTGCTCCCTTCTTATCGAATAGTGATGTTTTTCAAGTTTTTCATGTATTCAGGAGTTTTTTCACTGGATACGCTGAATTTCTTGATTGCTTCGTCGTTAGCGTGGGTTACGTCAAAACGTTGTTTTTGCAACACGTCAACCATAGCTTTGTAAGATTCTTTGGGATATTTAGAAGTATCAATGCCTTTAGCTTGCAAGGCTCTTGCGTAGATATCTTCTGCACTGTCATACGCCATAGCGTCGACGTTACCGAGTACGAAAGCGCAAGCGTTAGCGGCAGCGTTAAGTTTTTTCACGCGTTCCATAACATTTTTTTCCGCTTCTGCTTTAGCATTAGCCAGCAATGCGGGAAGTGCGTCTTTAGCAAGGTATTTTTCCTCACCTTCGCGCTCGTGGTCGCGGTCAATCCGTTTCGGATTGTCTTTTTCGTAACGCTCGCCTGCTTTGATACCCATTTCAAAACCCGCTTTAAAAGCAGGGTCTTTCATGCGTTCTTCGAGTTCATCATCTTCGGCTTTTTCTTCCTTGTCCTCGTCTTTAGCTTTTTTTGCTAAATATTCTTCCATGCCTTTACGCTCATGTTCTTTATCGAGTTTTGCGCGTTCTGCTGGATTCTTTTCCAATTTCTCGCCTTTGGATACGCCCTCGGCGTAAGTCAATTTTTCATCCATACCTTCACCGCCTTTTAATTCTAACAGTTTCGCCTTAATAGTGTCTTTTTGTGCAGCTTCCAGCCCTGTAAAGAATTTATCTACAAGGTCGTCGATAGAAATATCTGCGTCCACATCCAAGCCAATTTCTCGGGGGTCGTAACCTTCTACCTGCGCTTCAACCACATTTACAGCCTTTTGCAAGTTAGCCAATACAACTTCCGCTGCTTCGATACCTAAATCAGCGTCTTTTGCGAAAATAACACGCTGTAAATCAGCTTTGCGGCGTTTAAAGCTTAAAATATCTTTTGAAAGATTTTTCATTTGTTTTTTTTCTCCCTTCGTTGTTTTTTCTATCTCAACAGGTAAACTGTCGGATACAACTACATCACTGCCAGCCCTGCCTTGCGGTACAAGGGCAACGTGATTTCCTCGAATATCCCTCATAACAAAATCATATTTTGCGCCCTTATACTCCCCTGCGGTCATATCGGGCGTATAGCGGTAGCTGCAAGATATCTGCTTACAACTTCCGTCCTCGACGGATTTAATCGCCTTTTTATCTGTGATAGATAACGCATTCAACAAATACGGTTCTTCAAAGCGTGCCTCTGTTCCTGTGCTGCCTACCTGATATTCTTTAGGCGGCGCGTCGGCGGTATAGTCGTGGTGTCCCTGCATTAGCGGCAAGCCGTTAAATGTTGGGGCAGCTTTCGCTAATTCTTCCGGGTCACGCAGTCCATAGTAGACACGTTCGGGGTTTAAGCCTAAATCCTGCCAGTTCGGAATTTCACGCCCTAAATACGGGTTTACAGTCGCCTTACTGATTGGGCAGGCGTCAACGTGCATAAATCCGTTTTCGTCTATTCTGCGCGCTGTTATGGCGGCGTCAAACGCTAAAATATTGTTTTCCCGTTCCATATGGTCAGCCCTTTCGTTTTAACTATTTTTATACAAATGTCTTTATTTGTTATTTTGATTATATCACAGGTTAATTTAATTATTGCTCGTTAGCGAGTAATTCGGTGATATCAGGTCGAAAATCACACCTGCAATATGGCAGTTCTCCCGGTAAAACATTTCTGCCTACATCTTCGTCATAAAGCCCCTCGTCTAAATCAAATGTCTTTCCATTCATTGCAATGTGTGTTTTACGGCTGCTTTTCTCGCCGGGTATATGTATCCATATGCCTTTTTTTATGCCGATATCCTTCGTCTGCATAACGTTTAACGCCTGCGTTGCCTTGTTGGTTTGGTCTATGGCTATCAGTTCTGCCCGCCGTTCTGTAACCTTGTTAAGGTCTTTTATGTGCTGAAATATGCTTGCCATATCCCGCCCTTTAAGTGCGCTGTCAATTACAACATTGGTTAATTTATCAAAGTATTTAGGGGCAATACTCTTTATCAAATTTACGTTACTCGCTACCATTTCTTCAAGTAGCGGTTGATGTAAGGCACTAATGTGAAAATCTATCACAATGCCCGCTTTTTTTAGATTAGCCATAAGCCCCGCTTTAGTCTGTTTATCTATCTTACCGATAAACTTGCTGGCTATAGCGTCCAGTTCCTCGGCTTCCCATTCGCTTATATATCTGCCGAAACGCGCTTTTATAGCGTCAATAAGCTGCTGTAAGCGTCTATTGTCGAAATCAACGGGCGCGTCATTTGTTACCATTTCCGACGCTCTAAACAGCTTGTATTTTTCAAGCACAAACTTTAACGCTGCCTTTTCCATTTGTTTTATTAAGCGGCGTATCGAACGGGCGTATTCGTTCTGTATTCCGACGCTGGCAGGTATTCCCGGTATAGTTACCTGTCGCCGCCGTCGTCTGATTTTCGACGCCATACATTAGCCCCCTTTTGTAAGGTTTATGCGGAATTATTTGATATAACCCCGCATTTTTTTCCATTTTACTTATTTTTAATCAATTATTTCGTTTTTTTATTCAACTTCTTTTGGCGGCTTTTCATCTTGGCTCAAAACTTCCCGCTTTTCAGTTAATCCTAACAGTTCGCGTTCTTCCTCGCTTAATTCTTCCTCGGGTACGCTTTCTTCGTTGAGGTTATTAAAACCGCTTTTCGGATCAGCTTTCAGGCACTCCCTGCCCTCGTCAGGACTGATGACGCCATTAGATATATAAATCTGCTGCGTTTCAGCTTTGATTTTGTTTACAGTAGCTATGCTTTCTTCTTTTTCTTCTGATAATGGATTGAAGGTAAAAGTTATCTCGTTATCTATCTCGCCCCATTCCTGCACTTGTAGTACCTTTAAGACGTATTCTATTTGGTCACGCAGTTGCTTTTCTTGCTGGCTGGCTATGTGGTCGTAGTGGTTATTTAAATCACTTTCACCTGTATTAAATCCGGACGGCGTTAAGCCCCACATTTTTGTTACAGGCTCATTAAAGTAAGCCGCCACTATCTCCATTGCCTGACTTACTATATCCTTTACACCAGCTAACGACGTTGATTTTATATCAATATCTTCTGATTCTTTATCTATCAACATTACCCCGTCGTTACTGCGATACTGGACGAAGTTATTTACACGGTTATCAATCTGCGCCCAGTCACCGCCCGAAAAAATCTGCTCGTTAAGATTCGTTTTGAATACTGTTAAACTAAATTTATTTAACAGCCTTGCTTCTGCTTCTCGGCACTCCGTAAAGTGCGCCACGGCGTCTAATACAATCTGTGCAAGCGGAATACCGAAAAAGTTATATGCCGGGCGTAAAATCGTCGGCAGTTCGTTTTCTTGCACTGGAGGCAGGAAGCGGCTTGCGTCTACCGCTTTGCCCATGACAAACCAGTATCGCGGTTTGAAGTAATATTCTTGCAGCGGGTCTGCTGCGTTGTATTGACCGGGGGAAAGGTTATACGGCTCTATAACTTTCAAACGCCGCAGTTTTTTACCTCGTAATTCGTTCTTCGTTAAAATTAATGGATTTAGCAGGTTTTCACTGGCGGTGTCGATTCCGTCAAAGTCCATGTATACTAAACTGCCGCCGTAGTATTTACTGATACTTACCGCTTTGCGTAGTGTCGGCAGCAGGTTTATCTTGGTTATTAATTCGTTAAGTCTGTCCAGCTTTGCCTGTTTATCGGTATCAGGGTCATTGTTGCCCTTTGTTGTTAGCGTTATACCCTTTTCTACCATTTCATCAGCAATCATCTCACAGCCTGCCCGAATAAGCCCGTTTTGCGCAAGCCCTGTTAAATAACCGTAGCCTAAAAATTGCGGGTATGCACTCATGCCCATTATAGAGATAGCATGATGTAGCAATGAATGACATTGACCTATAGCAGCGTCATTTGCTTTTTTGGTATCTGCGTCTACCTCTGCTAGCGTAGCTGGCGCACCGTACATTGTTTTAATGTCGGCAAGGGTCGGCACCCTTGGCGTACCTTCTACCGGGTTAATAAGGTTTAATGCTTTCAATCTCGGGTCTTTTCTGATTCGTTCTTTGTTGTTGAAAGCCTGATTTTCGTTGCCGCTATTTTTTCGGGCAGTGTTCAGTGCTTTCTGTCGGATACGTTTCTGCGCGTTTTTGCTGTTGTTCATTTCTTTTCCCCCTATTTATCTGCGTTTTACTTTCATTGGCGGGTGACTGTTTTCTAATGCGTATCTAACGGCGTCTATAGTATGGTCGTTGCCGTCAGGGTAGTTTGCGATATAGTTACCGTTTCTATCCTTTTTTAGCTCGTATTGGGCGAATTCTCGTGCTGCATTCGGGCAGCGCATAGGGTCTATAACGATTTCTAACAAATCATCTGTTAAGTATTTATAGCCCCATTCTCTCGAGCCTTGCCCCTTTTTAGCCGGAATAACATTAATCCCATAGCTTTTTAGGCTCATTAATGTTTCATGCTGGATGTCGCTTACTATAAGCCTGTTGCGTGGATTTTCTTTTTTGATGTGTTCTGCTAACGTCCAGCTAGGGCAGCCACGGGCATAGTATTCATTGAAAATATATAGCTTGCGTGCTGCCGTATCTAGGTGCATAGTCATATACGCCATAGGGTCGATTGATACGCCTAAATCAAGCCCACGCTTAATATTATCGAAATGCGATATTTCTTCGTTCGTGATTGGTCGCAGTTTTAAGTTAGTGAATATCTCTCCGCCTGTTCCTGTGACTTCACCTAAATACTCATGTCTAAACCTGCGGGGCTGATATACTGCCATAACTGATGCTTCGTAGAGGAACTGTTTCCCTACCCATTCGGGCGGGGCTTGCAGGTAGTTGCTTTTGTGTAACAGTTTATCGGGTCGAGCTTTCAGTGCTTCGTTGTTCACCCAGCTTTGCATAGACGCAGGCGGGTTATATGAATAAAAGCACCAAAAACGCTCGCCGCCACGCAATACTGATTGCAATACCTTTTCTATTTCTTCGATACCTGAAAATTCTTCTAATTCCTCAAACCATGTGATAGCATAGTAACCTTTTTTTACTTTTACGGACTTGCGTTTTGTGGGGTCGTCCAATCCCCAAAACAATATTTTCTGCCCGGTTTTTTTGTAGATAAACGACGGCGGCGACACTCTAGCTATAAAAAAATCATTTAGCCCCAGCTTTTCTATAGCCCATGCTATTTGTTCGTAAACTGTTGTTTTTATCGTTAATCCAACTTTGCGGAAAACGATAACATTTATAGTCGGGTCTATTAGCATAAGCATGATGATAAATATACTTATAGCCGACGACTTTAGCGAACCACGCCCGCCGCTAAACCAATAATGCGTAAATTCGTGATTCATCACCTGATGATAAACTTTGTAGAAAGCTTTGCCGATACAGTCAGTTAAATTAATCTTTGGCGGGGTCATTTATCTTTTTCGCTAAATCTTCAAAGTTTTGCGCTGCTTTTAGCGCGTCGTCGTAGGTTGGCAATTCACTTTCTTCTGCTGGCTGTTCGGCTGGTACATCAGCGACGATTGTTGGGGCTAAAGCTATAGCTAGAGAGTTTTCTCCAAATAACTTATGATATTTACCCATATTCTCGCTACCTGCTTTTATAAGCGTGTTTTCCATGATATAGCCGTCGGTATATATCTTTTCCATTTGCCCTGTTTCTTGATTCTTTTTTAAAACGTACTTTTTGTATTCTATTGTTTCTTTGACCTTGCCCCGCATTTGGTCTGTGTAGCTGCGGATTACTTCTTTGACTTCTGCAATGTCGTCTAATTCGTATTTTGCTCGAAGTTCTTCTACATACTCCTGCACCCACGGGCGGGAAAAAATCATGTATGCCGTGCGCCGGGCTGTTGTTTCTGCAAAGCCTGCGGCTTTTGCGGCTTTATAAAAATTAAAGCATTTTAAATATTCTCTTGCAAACTTTTTTTCACGGTCGTTCGCTACCCGTTTTTCACCAGCTATACGAACAACGGCAGAACGTTTGCGTTTTGGACTAGCCATGTTACGCCCCCCTTTTTTTGTTTTCATTATAGCACAATCTTTTAAAAAACTATAATTTATCCTGCTTACGTGGTACAATGGTATAAAACGATTAGGGGGGCTAGTATGTCAAAAAAATCCTATACAGAAGCCGAATTGATTAAGGTTTTTAATCTTCCCTGTAGTAATATTCTTGACTTTTTCGACAAATACGAGTGTAAGCGTGTCGTTATTGGGTATCCTTCTATATCTCACGTTATTTACGGATATAACAATCCTGAATATCTGCCCGATATCGCGCATTTAATTGATTATGGCGTCGGAAAAACTGTAATCATAAGCAGTTACGAAACAGGCTCGCCAAGATATCAAGTCTATAACTTTCCTGATAGGCGGCAGGCTATTACTTTTGTAGATGAAGTCGAATATACGTTGTTTGTTCCTATTGATTGTATCTTGAATTTCATAACTCAAAAAATAGGCTTTTGGTCTTATAAGACTACAGTAAATATTCTTGACGATAACGAATATAATATTATTCTTGTAGTTGAAGGGCGCAGGATTGAGCTGACTGACGATAACTTTATGGATAGAGTTTTAATTACTCAAAAAACTCTGCTTATCGAAAATGATTCGATAACCCACGCTAAAAGCGCAGTGGAATATTACCGCAACATTTTTAAAATGTCCCGTCGCTTTGTTGCAGAGATAACAGGTATCCCGCTTAAAACGCTTAATGCTTTTAGTTCATCTCCTGACCGTTCAATCTTAAAAACGAATGCGCTCAACGTGTATAAGCTAGCGCAGTTATTCGGGGTAAGCATGGAGCAGCTTTTATTGACTGAATGCGAAATAAACCCTACTAGTAAGGCTTTTTTGGAAAGTAAAGAGGTTTAAGTATGAATATTGATAACGCATTATATACCTTAAATATCGCGCCTGACGCCCGTCAGCTAACCGTTTTTATCGACGGTGAAGCAATTCCTCAAAGCCGACCCAAAATCGCCACACGGGGCAAAAATGGCGTTCCGTTGCCCCATGCTATCGCCTACTATAAAAACGCTTCCATTTACTATCGCCAGCAATGCGAATACTGTATTAAACAAGCTGTTCAAAAGTCAGGTATCTTTTTTAAAGATGTCGCCTTGTTTTGTGAGGTATATATTTTTTTACCTGTCCCTGCGTCAAAAAGTAAGAAGTTTAAAGCCGCTGTTGATGTCGGCGCAGAATTTCCAAAAGTCAAGCCGGACTGCGATAACCTTTTTAAAAATATCACAGACGCAGCCGAGGGCTTGGCATTCGATACAGATAGCCGCATTGTTTCTGTAAACATCCATAAGCGTTATACCAACGGCGCACCGTTTGCTGTACTGCGGCTTACAGAAGTCAACGAAGAAATAACAGTCCTGCCATCTTTTGTTAAATTGTATAGAGAAAGCAAAAAAAGCAGAGGTTAAAACCTCTGCTTTTTTATTTACTGTAAATTGATTCGCCATATAGATTTATTAAATACTTCCGGCAGTATTCTTTTACATCATTGCACTTTTTGCCGTGGTGTCGTTCTGTGTGGCAGTCCATACACAGAAGTACACCGTATTCTATTTGGTCGCTTTTTATCCCGTTATGTTCGTGATGAAACTTTTCGCCGGGGTCTACCCGATTACCGCAGTAAATACATTTATGCTGGTCGCGCTGGTGTATCCTTTCATTTAGCTTTGCTAACTTCTGCCCTTTAAGTCGTATGATTTTCGTTTTGGGTATCGGATTCATTATGTTTCCTTTCTGTTATTCTATTTTTTTAGGTTTAATGGCAGTTATTTTCTTGTCTAATATTTCTGTCAGGCAATTTTCGCAAAGCATTTCTATGTACATATCATATTCTTCTATTGTCGTCGGAAAACATTCTTTATTCGTTTTTCCGCATTTTTTGCAGGTCGCTAAACGCTTTTTATTTAAATCTACTAAAATTCCTTCTAAAATAAACATTTTCTTTATACCTCGTAATTTTCTTTTATTTTTTTGACCTCTGAATTGAATTCTTCGACTAATACACTAGCCATAAGGTTTCCTCTAGCTACGCACCTGCAAAAACTTATAGGCTCTCCAAAAAATTTTCTGTGCTTGGCTCTTTCTTCTTCTGGTTGCGATTCTATAGCCTTTTGTAGATATTTTGCAAAATCACTTACCGTTACATCCGTAACTTTTGGTAAGAAAATATCTACATTGATATCTTTACCTTTTTGGATATTCGTTAATATTGTTATCTTTTTCTTTAATGCGTCGTAAACATAAAGCTGTGCAGCTAACTTAATGATATCTCTAGCATTCATTTTATTTGCTCCCTAAATTTAAAAGTGGCGATATTACGCCCCCGCAACGATACAAAAACCTCTTTAAATATTTCTTTGTTCTTTAGTCGGTATTCATAGCCTACCGACAAGCGAATTGTGATATTGCGCCGATAATATCCCCGTCGAATGCGGTAAAGTTTAGTAAAAAATCGCCCGTATTCAATCATTTTATCACTTCTTCCGTGTCGATTCCTAAAATATCAAAAATAGCTTTCATTTGTGAATAAGTAATGTCGTCTACTTTTATACTGTTTTGGTAATATTTGCGCGCTTTAATCATAAATAGCCCTGTTTCGGCTTCTTCCAGCGTTGCAAAAGCTTTGACGTCTAAAGATGATTCTACAGCTTCTCCATTTGTTTTTTTATATTTATCATAATCAGTATAAATATAAAGTATTCCAACTTTATTGACGGTTAATATTTCTATCTGCGGCTCTTTCAAGTATCCACGGTTTGAATTTAAAACAAATATTTTATCGCCGGGCTTTACATCCTTTAATGATTTCAATTTAAAACATTCTCCCCTTTAAGCAGTATACTTCCTTTCGGGGTAACTCCTGAAAGCTCTTTTTTTATTTCTTTCACTGCTTCTAGTTGTAGTAATAAAATTTGTTCAATATCATAATCTGTTGCTTTTTCCATGCTCAAAAAGCCTGCAAGCAAAACACTTTGCAATTTCAAAAAGATTTCTTCTGCGTCGTCCTGTGTTCCTGTAGTCATAAAAGTAACCGTTTCACCCATAAATAAGCAGAGTTCATTTTTCATTAACGCTTCTTCTACTGTTTTTAGCATGTTTTCATCACTTACTTTCTTTTCCGTTACGTTTATATCTAGTTTGTTGTCCATTTTCTACCTCTTTCCGCGCCATAATCTCCATATGGGCGTTTTTTATTTGTTTTAGGTGTAATGTGTTGCGCTTGTTGTTTAAAATCGTTCAAGGCTGCTTGTATCGTTTCATATAGTTAAATACTGACGTTTGTGGAAGTCCCACTGCGGCAGCAATCTTATATGAGCTGACACCGTTATTTTTCATTTCAAAAATTTGATTATGAAATTTTTCCCAATCGTGCGGGCTGTTTGGGTGTGGTTTAAACGGTGGAATTGCTTTCACCATTTTCGGCGGCAGGGGGGAATTTCTTCCTGTTTTGGTTTAAATGGCAGGCTTGCAATGTTTATATAATGTTCCCCTCTTACGCATTCTTTTAGGTCTAAAAACGGGCAGTAAACAGTATCGTTATGGCGGCGCAGGCGGTAGCATTTTAGGCAATCAATCATTTTTCTAAACTCTTTTCTTTAGCTTCTTTTACCGAATTGCAGTATTCATCAATTTTTTCTTTGCTTAAATGCCTGTTGCCGTACTGCTTATATCCCTTGATTTTTTCCAATACCTCGAAGGGGTCATAGTAATACCGTGTGCGTCGCCCTGTATGGAATTTAAATATATTCGTGCAATCTTCCCGCAGTTCTTTTAGCAGCTTTCCATATTTCCAGCGTTCAATTGAGCAAGCTAAAATAATTCGTCCAACACGGTAGCCGCTTATAAATCCTTTTGCCTTTGCTGCTTCAATGCTGATATTCTGCATTATTCATTCTCCTCTTTATTGATTTTTTTCTTTAACGATAATAAACAAGCATTGCAAAGCTGAATATTATAGGTTTCGTATCCGGCTACGCGGATAATAAAGCTGTTCCGGCTCGCCCCAATATAACTTTTTCCACACCCGTCGCAAACAAAATCTTTTTTCTTTTCTTTTTTTAATTTAAGCACTTTATCACTCCCTTAAAATCTGCGAATAATATAAATATTTATCATAAAGGCTGCCAAAAAATAATAATGCGCCTATTAAAAATGCAGTTATCATTATATTCCTCGTCGTTATTCTATGGTTTCCTGCGTTTTTTCAACTATATATTCTTCGAAATTTCCAAGAGTGTATAAATCAAAATCAATACACAGTTGTTTTAAATTTTTTCTGTTGATAATTCTGTTTTCTTTAATCATGGTATCGCTCCCTTTATTTTTGTTTTTTCTTACCTCTTGTCTATATTATAGCCCCCCTTTATCCTGTTGTCAAGTATTTTTTTGAAAAATTGCAAAATAAAAAAGCAGGGCAAATACCCTGCTTTTTAGTATTATGAATTTAATTTTTGGCGTCGTCGCAAACTTACTTCATAGTTGTGTTTACGGATTTCTGCCAAGTGATACTCCGACGGCTCGAAGTACTTACAACGCGCGTTTCTTGCGGAACGTGGTAGATTGCACTTTAAATTTTTAGTGCAATTTAAGCAATTCTTCGTTACATTCCAGTAAGTCAAAGCTTGCTTTGCTTTTTCCGCTTTCGCTTCTTCTTCTATACGCTTGTTGATTAGCTCGAACGCACTGCCTAAAGGATTATCTCTGCCCAGTAACCCCCCCATTTTACTCTCCGTCTTTTAATGTTGCTGTTTCTTGAGGCAGGCGCGCACTAATCAGCCCTGCAAGAATTTTTAATTCTTTATCATCTAGGCTTTCAACCAATTTAACTAAATCCAATTTGTTATTTTCAAGCAAGCCTATAATATGCTGGTTAAGGCACTCTAATACATTGCTTTCACTGATTAAAAGTGAAGCGTCTTTGAATAAATTAGCCGCTTGTTTTGCAGCTTCCGGGCTGGCTGTTAATTTTTCTGACCCATTCTTTAATACAAAACCATAGGCGGCGTCTACCGTCGCTTCTGTGTATCGCTTATGTTCAGCTATAGCGTTTTTTGTTGTTTCAAACTGCTTTTGCTGCTCAACGGTGATTTTTACATAATACGGCTTTAATTCTTTTTCGGGCTTTAAATTTAGTGATTCTTCTGAAACTGTTGAATTTTTTTCTTTTAACGGTTTAATTTTGTCTGACATTTCGGCACTTCCTTTTTTTATTTTTTTATAATGCTATATGTTAAAGCGGCTGCCGCCACTACATATGCAGCATTTCGCTGCCTTTTAATGATTGTCAGTTTTTTCTTGCAGCTCTCTGAGTAGGCTGTCAACAATTTGTTTGCTTCGTCTAATAGCTTCTCTGTCTGCTGTTTCTCGGATATCAAGCTCGTTAACTGCTGCGTTTTCCCTGTCAAGGATTCTGTTAAGTTCTTCGAGTTCTGTTCGGCTATCTCTAATTTGTTCTGTAACTTGCTTACTATCTCCGACATTTGATTGTAACGCGATAACAAGTCCCTGTAACTCTGCGATTTCTCGTTGCTGCTGCTCTCTAGCTGCGTTAATTCCTGCTGTAGCTGCTGCAAGTCGCTTGTCCATTTCGCCGCCTGCCCGGGCGTAATAGTAATAGGTTGCTCCTGCGCCCAGCACAAGCCCGGCACAGGCAGCAATAATAAGGCTAGTAATACTGCTTTTATTAAGTTCCACATATTTAACCCCCTTTTATTTTTTGGTAAATCCACCAAAATAAATACGTGATTACTATTCCAATTATACCAGTAACAAGACTTATTACCAGCCCTTTTAATCCATTTTCTAAAAACATTTTTACAACTCCACTTTGCAAATTTTGAAATACCTCGGATTTTCGCTTTCTTGTTCAGCTTTTTCGTTCCATAAATTCAATGTTTTTTGAGCTATAATAAGAATTGTTTCTAAATTTGATTCTGATGTCGTGCATTCTTCATTGTTTAAGAATGTTACTTTTCTGATGATACTTGGCGGCAATGTCACGAACACAGGGAATTTAGTTTTTTTCCCAACTTCGTGGATATAAATTTCAATTCTTTTATCATTTACCATAAAAATCATAAGTAGCCTATCCTCTCTGATTTTATTTTTGTTTTTTCCAATTTGTTTTTATACTTCGAGAAATGCACGGGTGAATTTCTCGACAACTATCATAACTTTTCCGCCTTTTACGCTTTTAGCTGCTCTACGTGCTTCTGTTGTCGTTTCGTAACAGGTACTTCTGTCTATTACGTTATTGATTGATAAATAATACTTGCATTCTACCATTCTTTGCATTTTTCATAACCCCTTTATTTTTTATTTTTTCCTTACCTCTTGTCTATATTATAGCCCCCCTTTATCCTGTTGTCAAGTATTTTTTTGAAAAAT